>Ga0209800_10000962_pt1 | contig 35771 bp, 38 predicted proteins | sample Higcelweek8metaG_FD_187174 | JGI IMG/M metagenome (GOLD analysis project Ga0209800, IMG submission 187174) | Freshwater pond sediment microbial communities from the University of Edinburgh, under environmental carbon perturbations - High... | ecosystem: Environmental > Aquatic > Freshwater >...
AACGTGGAATCCATTTGGATTATCGCGTTGTGCCGGGCGCGAACCATTTCTTCAACGACCATCTGCCTATTTTGGCGGATCACGTCGAAGAATATCTCGACATCGCTTTACTCCACCGCCCTCCTGCACCGATGGCGATGGTGGGGTAGGCTAACCGTTCGAAGGGCGTAAGGCATGAAAGTCGTTCGTTTTGATGAACTCAACGGCGACCTGCCTTACGTCCTCGATGATGAGGATTTACCGCTCTTCAAGAAACGCTCGCGCTTATGTATGACAAGGCAAAAGCTGACGGCGGAGGCCAACTGCAAACGAGCCATATTCTCTATCCAGAAATTCTGGCTTTAAAAGAAACGATCTTCTGTCATCCAGATGTCAGGGCACAGTTTGAGCGTGCAATCCCAGCTCTTGCCACCCGTGTCAAAAGCGGCACGGCTCCTTCAAAATCACTCGTCCTTTCCGCCCGCGCCAGCCACGCGGCTCACCGCGAACCAGCTGATCGAGCGCAGGAACATACTGCAATAAACGCAAGCCGTTACGCCTTTGCGCGCCGCACAATCCATGCCTTATCTGGGGGTACGCACGAGACGGCAAGCAACGCAACTTGCCCGTCCGCGCTTTGCGCACAATGGCGGATTGACCATGGGCAGTCCGTTTGCGTGGCATCGGGTTCGAAAACGTAAAGCTCACAATTTTTCACGTCTTCCAAAGCTAGACCATAAAGACCAATAAAAGCATCGAACGTCCCGCCATGCGCGACGATAAGCGGATCTTCATATCCTTCTAAAATCTCAGCCAACGCTTTATGCACACGAGCAAAGAACGCTTCGCGGCTTTCACCGCCGGGCGGCGTCTCGCCTTGGTCCATGCGCGGCCAGAAGGAAGCATAAGGTTTTCCCGCCCAATCGCCAAAAGAACGCTCGCCCAAAGCCGCAGCTTCATGCAAAGGCAGATTCATCTCTTCGTTGAGGATTTGGGCTGTTTCCCGCGCCCGTGAAAGCGCGGAACAAATCAGAACGCGCGGTTGAAACGGCAAAAAAGGAAGAAGAGCGTTCGCTTTTTGCGCTTGATCCCGACCACGCGCCGTCAGCGGCGTTTCAAGCGATCCGGCCAAAACACCTTTAGCATTGGCCTCAGTTTGGCCATGCCGGATCATCAGAAAACGTCGCGCGGGGATCATCAGCGCGTTACTTCGCTTTTTGTTTTCTAAACTTGGCCGCCCAGCCTTCGATCAGCGTGGTCTTAGCCCGTGTGACAGCCAGGGCATCGGCGGACACATCTTTTGTGATGGTGCTGCCTGCGCCGACAATCGCGCCATCGCCAATCGAAACCGGCGCGACCAGCGAGCTGTTCGAGCCAATGAAAGCGCCCGCGCCAATGTCGGTATGCGCTTTGGTAAACCCATCGTAATTGCAAGTAATCGTGCCCGCGCCGATGTTCGCCTTCGCGCCCACCCGTGCATCGCCGATATAGCTCAGATGATTGACCTTTGCGCCCGCTTCAATCGTCGCGTTTTTGATCTCAACGAAATTGCCGATATGCGCCCCTTCGCCAATCTTCGCGCCGGGACGGAGCCGCGCAAACGGCCCAATCACCGCGCCCGGCGCAATCTCGACCTTTTCCAAATGGCAGAACGGTTTGATCTCGACATTCGCGCCGACTTTCACGCCGGGGCCAAACACAACGTTCGGACCAATCGAAACGCCCGGCGCCAGCTCCGTATCAGCACACAGAAAAACACTGCCCGGATCAGTCATCGTCACGCCCGCTTCCATCGCCGCTTCGCGCAGGCGCTTTTGCATCACGGCTTCGACTTCCGCTAATTCGATTTTCGTATTCACGCCTCGCACCTCGTTTTCTGAGCATAACACGCTCGCGCAAAGCCAACCGGCCGCACGCGCCAAATGAACGCAATCCGTGAGATAATATTCGCTCTTGGCATTCTTGTTTTCAATCTTATCCAAAAGCGTCCAAAGCTTATGAGCCTCGCACAGCATCAGCCCGCCATTGCACAGGCGAATAAGGCGCTGCTCATCCGTGGCCTCCTTCGCCTCAACGACCGCCTCAAGCTCGCCTTGCGCGTTCAGGATAAGGCGACCGTTCGCGCCCGGATCGGCAGGCTCAAACCCAGCGATCACAAGCGCCGCACCCGTCTCAGCCCGCTTGACGCGCAGCCGCTCAAGCGCCGCCGCCGTCATCAAACCGGAATCGCCGAAAAGGATCATAACCTCGCCCGCAAACCCCTTCAGCTCTTCCCGCGCAGCCTTAGCCGCGTGACCAGTACCGAGCGGCGGATCTTGGATCACACAAGCATGCGGCGCGACAGCGGCGCGGACATCGTCCATCCCCGGCGCGACCACCACCACAATCTTGCTGGCCCCCGCCGCTTCACAGGCTGCAACGACATGGGCGACCATCGGTTGCCCGGCCACTTGGTTCAGGACTTTCGGCAAGGCGGATTTCATACGCGTGCCCGAACCCGCCGCCAAAATGACGCAAGCGAGCTGTGAGCCTGAGGTTTTATCTTTTTCGTTCATAATCATAGCGCTTTTGTGCCACAACCGCTAATCTGAGCCAAGAGAAACTGAAGAGAATCACGAAAATGCCCCGTTTAGAAGCCGTTTTGTTCGATTTAGATGGAACCCTTTTGGACAGCGCGCCCGATATCAGGCAAGCGTTGAACAAAATGCTTGATGAAAATGGCCGCAAGCCCGTCAGCCTTGAGCAGGTTAAATCTATGCTCGGCGATGGGATGATGGAGCTGTGCCGCCGCGCGCTTGAGGCGACAGGCGGCGTGCAGGCTGACGATCTGTTTCCCTTTGTCCAAACCTTCATCGCGCATTACCGCAGCCTGCCGCCCGATCCGGCTCAGGTTTTTGCCCATGTTCGCGAAATGCTGACCGCGCTCCAAAACGCCGGGGTCAAGCTCGGCGTTTGCACCAACAAGCAAGAAGCCGCGACAAAGAAGATTCTCGCCACGCTCGAGCTAGAGCCGTTCTTCAGCTTTATTGCGGGCGGCGATACGTTTCCCGTTCACAAGCCGAATCCGGGTCACATTTTGGGCGTCCTTGAAGCGTTAAAGATCGAAGGCACCGCAGGCGTCGTTTTCGTCGGCGATGGCCCCAACGATGTCGTGGCCAGCAAAAAAGCAAGCATACCCTGCATCGTTGTCACTCACGGCTATAGCGAAGATTACGATTCGCTTGAGGCCGACATCAAAATTCCAAATATCGACGTTTTAATTGAGCATATCAAAGGGCTCGGGTTCACCTTCTGATCGTTTCAATCACGCTAACAGCCGCAGGCTTTTTTTCTTTTTTAAATGTTTGTGAAGCTTTTTCGCGTACAAACAGCGCCATGCCATCTTTTGATCTTATTTTTCTGGTATGATCTTCAAGTGCTTTCCATCGGGCACCTTAAAAAGACTTCTGAGAAATTCTTTTTTTGTTTTTAAGAGCTTAACGCTGAAATTGATAGGAAGAGAATATAATGGCTCAAGCCGATCATCCTACGCAATCTGTTCGAGAACCCCAAGCCACGCAACAAAAGCCCGCGACAGTTCAATACATGACAGCTGTTATGCCATCGCGAGAAATCGGTGAAGAAATAACAGGAAAATTTATGGGCTATTTTGTCTGCAATGACGATATTTTTGCGCTTTTCAAGCGGAAAAAAGGCAACAAGGAAGTGAAATACGGCGTTTCTACAGAAGTCCTCAAAGATTTTATGATAACATCTGGGCTCATGTCTTTGTCTGTCGGGGCACCCGCTTATACGCTCGCGCAATACGGAATGAATCCGATTCAAAACCGCCGCCTTTCCGACAACATTCGCGATATTTTATCTTTAGCACAGGACCTCGTCATCGGTTCCATAAGGAAGGATCGGCGTACGATCCTCGTCCAAACGAAAGACGACCTGATCAAAACCGTTCCTGACCTTCTGCCGCATCTTAAAAAAGCACACAAAGAACTTGCACACGGAAAACCGGCGAGTTTTGCTGTACATACTTTGCATATGGGAAGCTAAGTTCCAGCCCGCTTTACTTTATGTACCGGACTTCCTATTTCAACATAATCGCAGAAATCTGACGGCCTGTTTCAAGCTCACCTTTGCGCGAGCTGCGGCGGTAGCTGAAGAACCGCGCCTCATCCATACAGGTATCGGCGGGCGAAAGGGCGATGTCTTCGATGTCCAGTTTTCTGAGCCTGTCGCGCACATAACCGGGCAGCTCGAACAGAAAATGATCCGGCGTGTCGGATTCAAAGAAAAAGCGGTTGTTCAGTTCATCCAGATCCAAAAATCGATCCATGAAATCAAGATCGACTTCGTAGGAATCCTGCCAGATGCAGGGGCCAATGGCCGCCTTGATCCCACTGCGCTTGGCACCGAGAGTTTCCATGGCTTCAATGGTTTTGGCAATCACGTCGCCGTAAGCCCCGCGCCATCCAGCATGCGCCGCGCCAATCACGCCTGCACTTTCGTCAGCGAACAAAACTGGCACGCAATCCGCCGTGACGATCCCCAGCGCAAGGCCGGGCCGTTTGGTCACCATCGCGTCTGCGCTTGGCCCCTCAAGGCTGGCCCAAGGCAAATCGACACGCATAACGTCCGTGCCGTGCACCTGTTTGCACGTCAACAAATTTTCTGGGCTAACGCCGAGCTGCTGCGCAACCAAGGCTCTGTTTCTGATTATATTTTCCTGAGAATCCTTGGTCAAAGAGCCGCAATTCAGCGAGTCATAAACCCCTGTGCTCACCCCGCCTTGGCGGGTGAAAAACCCATGGCGGATTGTCTCTAGCGCAGAAAGAGTCTTGGCCTGAATTGGTTCAATCATGAAAACCCCGGAATGTCATGGAGATCGCGTCTTGTGAGGGCGAAGGCTTTGAAGAGAGTCCCCATTTGAGCCTCATCTGTCAACCTTCGCAAGGCTAAATCAATTTCATGCGCTTGTGTGTCACTCGCTTTGTGCTTGACCTGCACAGCGCGAAGCTCAATGCCCATCGCACGCAGAAAATCGCCTTGCGTAGCAACAGACCACACCTTGGCCCCTGCCCGCTCGGCTGCCACGCGCAGGGCTGAAAAATCAACATGCGCCGTCAAATCAACCTGCCCCGGACGCGCCAAAGGGTCACGCGCAAAGGCGTGTTTGCTCACGGCTTGTAGGGTATCTTGGCCCGAAGGTTGGGTGTAACCATAATCGACAAACAAAGCCCCACCGCCACGCTCAGCAATGGCTGCGGCAATCTCCTGCACCAAAGCGATGGCTTGCGGCGCTGTTTCGTAAAAGGGCAGATGTTCCGGCAAAGGCAGGGGCAAAGGCGCATCGCCTTCCATAAAGACAAAAGCCCCCTCTTTTACCCCCACCATCCGTTCGCGCCAACCTTGGGATGTGCGCAGATATTGGTGGATCGGCATCGCATCCAAAAACTCGTTCGCGATCACAATCAAAGGCAAAGGTGGTAAGTCATTTGGGCTCTCAACATAATGCGGCGCGAATGCGCCCAACTTTTCAAGCTGCTTGGCTCGCAAGGTCGCGTTGCTTTCCATCATGTACAGCTTGAGCGCGGCATGAAAGCCGTCAACCCGCGCCGTGGCACGCAGAGCGTCTTGCATAAGCGTGCCACGCCCCGGCCCCATTTCCAGTAACGCAAAACGCGGTGGCTGCCCCATAAGCCGCCAAAGCTCAGCGCACCACACGCCGACCATTTCGCCAAACAGCTGGCTGATTTCCGGCGAGGTCGTAAAATCACCCTCATGCCCCAGCGGATCACCTGTAACGTAATAGCCAAAGGTTGGATGCTGGAGCGCAAACTGCATAAACCGCGCCACCGAAATCGGCCCTTCGGCTTCGATACAAGCGCGGATGATGCCGTCTAGATCGCTCATGCCTTACCTTTCAAAAGGGAACGCCAAACGAGATAAAGCCCAAAGGCGATCATCGGCAAACAAAGCATCTGCCCCATCGTCGCCCCGGCATAAAGGAAGCCAAGCTGAGCGTCCGGCTCGCGGAAGAACTCCACGCCAAAACGGAACACGCCATAAAGCCCCAAAAACGTTCCCGAAAGCAGCCCATAGCGATGCCGCACAAAGGTCGAACGCGCCATCACAAAAAGAATGATATAGAGCGCGAGCCCTTCAAGGGTCGCTTCGTAAAACTGGCTTGGGTGACGCGGGAGCTCGCCGCCACGTGGAAAGACCATACCCCAAGGAACATCGGTCACGCGGCCATAAAGCTCGCCATTCACAAAGTTCGCCAGCCGCCCAAGACCAAGGCCTATGGGCGCGACGCAAGCTAGTAAATCACTAAAAGCGAAAAAGGATATCTTGCGTGAGCGCACAAAGAGCAGCGCCGCCACAATCACGCCCATCATGCCGCCATGGAACGACATCCCGCCCTGCCAGATTTTGAAGGCATCAAGCAAATGGCCAGCATAATGATCGGGCTGATAAAACAAGACATAGCCAAGTCGTCCGCCGACCACCGTGCCAATGACCGCCCATGTCAGAAAATCATCATAGGCCTTTGGCTGCGGCCCTGTGTGATTTCGCTTCGCCATAGCCATACATTGCCACCAGCCAAGGACGAACCCAGCCAGATAAGCCAGCGCGTACCAACGGATCGTCAGCGGGCCCCAAGACACCAAAACCGGATCAAACGCCGGGAAAGCCAAAGCAAGCATGTGAAAACCTTCAATAGACAGAAAGAGCGCTCTTGTTATACGCTTGATCGTTCATGGCCGACAACAACGGAAAATGCAATGAAAACGCCAGATAGCCCTACGCTCAGTGATTTTCTCAAACTTGGCGAATCCGCCCTCACCGCCCTACTCGGCGCGGCACATGAGTTTCAAGGCGAAATGGAAGGCAAACGCGATGTGATCGTGCGCAAACTTGATCTTGTCACGCGCGAGGAATTCGAGGTCGCCTTCGCCATGATCAAAAAGGTAAGAGTGATTCAAGAATCACTCGATAAACGCCTCAAAGCGCTCGAAAAAAATCAGAGCTTGTCAACCCCCGCCCCGCGCAAGCGTGCAAAACAATCTCGCGCCAAATCATAAGTTTACCTTCTGTTAATCATCATCGTACGTCCCACGATGAGGACAATCAGATTCAAACGCCTGAAATGATTCAGTTATTGAGTCATTTGAATCGGTTAGTACGCAAACGTAAGGATTCGTTTGTGTTTTACCCCCTGTGACTCAAAACACACGCCTGTGAATCCTGTGCATAAAATTCACTCACGACTCTTGCGGCGCAAGTTCAACCTCTGATAACTCTTATCCTCGTTGTTCTCTGGAGGCCGCGTCGATGGCATATCTTTCTGCTCAAGAATCCAGTTTCGCTTACAATCCTCTCGATATCGTCGAGGAGATCGTTGCAGCCAATGAATGGTTGTTCGATCGCTCAACGGAAGATGAGCTTGTCGTCGAACTCGCCGGACGCTGGTGCCATTATCGGATGTTCTTTGTGTGGCAGCGCGAAGTTGGCGCTTTGCAGTTCTCATGTCAGTTCGATATGCGCGTCCCCGAAGGCAAGCGCGGCGATGTGAACGATTTGCTCGCTATGTTGAACAATCGCCTGTGGCTTGGCCATTTTGATTTAGACGCGCAGCAAAACGCGCCGCTTTTCCGCTATACCGTTCTCACGCGCAGCGACCGGATGCCCGGCGTTGAGATGTTGGAAGATCTCGTGGAAATCGCGCTCACGGAATGCGAACGTTTCTATCCGGCGTTCCAGTTCGTGATGTGGGGCGGCAAGCGTCCGTCTGAAGCTTTAGCCGCTGCGATGATCGACACGGCAGGTCAGGCCTGAACCGCCTTTCCACTTCCATGGCCCTTCCCCAAACAGACGCGCTTGCAAAGCAGGCGCTCAAGATCTTGGCCCAAGAGGGCTGGGATTCCCCTAAGCTCGACACCCTCGTCGACCAAGCCAACAAGACCGCCCTTATCCCCCTGATTGTCACCTTCATCGATCAGCAGGCCGAACAGGCGCTTGACCTTGCCCCCGACGACACGCCCTACGATCGCGTGTTTGAAGCCTTGATGACGCGCTTTGAGATCATGACCCCCTATCGTCAAGGCCTTCAGGTTTTGACTGAACAGTGCCGCCACAAACCGCCTTTGGCGCTTTGCTTATATCGCGCAAAGGATCAGTCCATACGCAGACTTCTGCTTTTCTTAAATTTGCCTGAAAAACATGCATACAAATACTTTGGCACGCCAGCACTACTCGCCGTTTATCACCTTGTTTTTCATCGTTGGCTTGATGACGAATCGGCCTCTTTGCAGTGCACCATGGCGATGCTGAACGCTACACTTCAAGCGTGTAAAATCGATATTTTACTCGCGTAACATTTTCCTCATTTTGTATCGACATTGAAAAACTTGAGTTTTTTAGCCATTAATTATGGTAAAAAAAGCGTGACAAACGAATTAAGAATCGGCATATTCACACCTGTTAACCATACGCCTTTCTGCTCACGCGATTCTAAACGCCCACACCCCTTCCCAACGTTAACGCCTGAATGAGGACAAAAATGTCAAATACTCCTTCAAATCCGTTCTTCGACACTGATTTCTCGAAGTTCATGGATTTTTCCAAATTTATGGATGTTTCAAAAATGATGGATTTCTCCAATATGCCCAGCATGCCTGGCATGATGGATATGTCCAAAATGATGGATATGACCAAGATGATGGACATGTCCAAAATGATGGATATGTCTAAAATGATGGATATGTCGAAGATGATGGGTGAGTGCAAACTCCCCAATCTCGACGTTGAAGCCATGATGGCCACGCAACGCAAGAATATTGAAGCTATCGCGAGCGCCAACCAGAAAGCGTTTGAAAGCATGCAAGCTTTCATGCAGCGTCAGGCTGAGCTGGCTCGTCAGAGCTTTGAAGCCACTTCGACCCTCGTTCAGGCTGTGATTGCAGCCCCGACGCCCGAAGAAAAGATCGCCAAGCAGGTCGAAGCAACCAAGCAGACGATTGAAGGTTGCGTTTCGAGCCTCAAGGAGCTCTCCGAGGTCCTCTCCAGCACACAACTTCAAACCGTCCAGGCGATGAGCAGCCGCGTTTGCGAAAGCATGGATGAAATGAAGGGCCTTATGAAAACCTGCACAGGTGCGTAAGCAAGTCTCTTCAGAGGGGTATGGCCCTTTCAGGCAAAATTATAGCGCGGTGGATAGTTTCCACCGCGCTATTTTTTTATCAAGGGTTGTATTTCGATTTTGGGAGCTTGTGGCTGGGCGTCGAGCGAGAAGGAGTGTTATCATCAGAGGTAGCTCGGGAATCTGAACAAGGCATCACACCATCCCGATGGGAACCCCCGGTAGGCAAAGAATCCGTGGTAACCAAGATTTTTCTCATCCTCTTTATCTCAGGCGACGCCATATAAGTCTTCAAGGACGGCACAAGAAGCATGCTACCCAACACGCGCTCCACGAAACCTGCGGGGGCCGACATGAGCGCCGGAACAGCATAGCTTCTATCAATGGCAATGACCTCGCTCCCATCAGAATCTTTGGTTTTATAGGGTGGTGCAAAATGACAAGCGGTTACTGAGGAATCTTTTTCAGGCATGACCTCAGACAAAGCAGCAGAAAGTTTCTTAGCAACGTCAGAACACGCATCGGACATACAAGCGTTTGCATGATAGGTATGGCCAATTTCGGTCAACTTAAGCGAACCACCATTTGAAACACTATAGCAAACAACTGTCGTGTTCTTTGTGTCTTCGGTCATGATAATTTCCATCCCCGTAAAAAATGAACGCAATGATCATCTTTGATGATGAGTGATTGTACTCTTTTTTGGGGCCTTATTCTTTCATCGCATTACTTTCATGGAAAAATGATTGCAGATAAGTTTTTAATAGATTGATTTTATTTGTTTTTTTTAAATGGCAAGACCGCAAGCCCTCGCCTTCCAGCAAACCAGAAGGCAAGTCGTCCTGTGATCAATACGAAAAAGGAACCGTTTTAGGCGGCACGCCGTGCACGCCTTTTGCTAAGCCAGCCAAGACCCAAAAGCCCCGCGCCAAACAAAGGCAAAGCCGCAGGCAACGGAACCGGAGAAGTCTCATAGGTGATAAGAATATCGCCCGTTAGGTTTTGAATCTCTGTATCCAACGCGACCTTAAACCACACAGCGAAATCGGACAGGTTGGTTATTGTTATCGTCCCCTCCGTCTTATCGTACGAGACAATCAAAGCCGTCAAAGGCGTATAGGAAACATAGGTGCTTTCTTCATTCCCCATATTGTAACCACCCCAAGTGCTTCCAGTCGTTGAAGCCTCAGAACCCGTCGCTGATAACGTCGCCGACGTGCCAAAATTGTAGTTGTAAGAACCATCCGCAGCCTTATCAGTATAATTGCTATAAGAAGAATCCGCATGCAGAGTAAACTCATTACAGGATGCCAAAGCGGAACCGTCTGTCACAGAAAAAGTAAAGGTCACACTCGTGTTCGCACTTAAAGTGCCTGTGACATAAGGTTGATACTGCACCCACCCATCGTTTTCGACCTGTGTCACGTTGTTCTCAATAAAAGAACCACTATCACCAGCAACGATATTCATTGTGGCCGCGTGCGCAGGCAATGAACCCAAAAGTGAGGCAGACAGGAGAAGAACCGCGAGCGTATTTTTCATAACAAAGATTCCTTCTCAACAAACGGAGGGGATTGATTCCCACTATATTAGAATGGCTATTCTGTTTTCCATCATAAACGGAACAAAAACAAGAATTAGATTCTGATCACGATTAATCAGTTTCAAGCGGTGCGCATCCGTTTCTTTCCAAACCAGCCCAGCCCTAGTAGCCCAGCGCCAAACAAGGGCAAGGCCGCTGGCAGCGGGACCGGCGAAGTCTGATAGCTGGCAAGAAGTGTCCCGCCATTTGTGAAAAGCTCTGTATCCAAAACGGCCTGATACCAAACGGCAAAATCGGCCAAGTTCGACAGCGTAATCGTGCCGCTCGTCAAATCTACCGAGACCAGCAAAGCCGTGACCGGGTTATAACTGACATAGGCTCCATTAGCCTCGTTATACCCACCCCATGAACTTCCCGTCGTGGAAGAATTCGCCCCATACGCGTTCAACGTCGCGGAAACACCTACGTTATAATTTGTGCTTCCATCCGCACCGGTATAGGAAAAATTGGGCACTGTGTAGGTGTTCGCATACCCATGCAAAACAAACCCATTATTGGCGGTCAAAGCTGATCCGTCGCTCATCGAAAAAGAAAAAGTCACCGTCGTATTGGCAGCCAAGGTTCCGTCATAGGTCGTGAAAACTTTTTCACGTCCATTGCCCTCGTCGGTAACACCGTTGAGGGCTAAGGCGCCGCTATCGCCTGCGTTGATGTCCAACGTCGCCGCAGAACTAGGCGCCGCGCAAAATAAAAGACAGAAAAGAAAAAGTGAAGCAAACGTGTTTTTCATAAGTAAATCCTCTTTCGAGAGGCTGACCAAAATAGATCAAACCAACTTCATTTTGCACCTCTTCATGGGACCAATTAAAAGATGAGGAGAGCCATGCAAAACATCCCTGTATAAAGGGGATATAAGCAGAAAGTGAAAAACGTGACAAATAAAATGCTTCAAGCCCTGCAAAAACAATGAATTCAATTCATAACGCGCCGCAGGTATGGTTAAAAAAGGGCCGAAAGCATCGCCAATGAGTGCTATACAGCCATATTATCGATCAGCCGTGTCGTGCCGATCTTGGCGGCAACAAGTAAACGGCCTTTTCCTTTAAAGACCGAAAGCGACTCCAGCGTCTCAGGATCGCAGAGCTTCAAATAGTCCACCGCAAACCCGGCAGCCTCGATCGTCGCACGTCCTGCGGCAAGCACCTCTTGCGCGTCCTGCCCTTGACGCAGACCGTGTGCAATCACCAACAGCGTTTGAGGCAAGGCCAGCGCCTTTTGACGTTCTTCGGGTGAAAGATACACGTTACGACTTGAGCGCGCTAATCCATCCGCCTCGCGCACAATCGGCACGGGGATAATCTCAACCGGAAAATCCAAATCATGCGTGAAGCGTTGAATCACCAAAAGCTGCTGATAATCTTTTTCGCCAAAGCACGCATAGTCCGGCATCGCTTGCAAAAAAAGCTTTGTCACCACCGTTGCGACGCCAAAGAAATGGATAGGACGAAACGCGCCTTCCAAAATTGTAGCCATCGGCCCCGGATTAATTTGCGTCACGCAGCCATCGGGATACATTTCTTTGACCTGCGGCGCATAAAGTAAATCGCAGCCGTTGCTTTCCAAAAGCGCAAAATCTTTTTCAATCTGTCGCGCATATTTTTCATAATCCTCGCCGGGGCCAAACTGCGTTGGATTGACGAACACGGACACTATTGTGCGCTTAGCCTTGGCTTTGGCGGCGCTGAGCAGCGCCATGTGCCCTTCATGCAAAGCGCCCATCGTGGGCACTAAGGCAATCGCATCGCCCGCTTCGCGCCAATCCATCACCTGCGCACGTAGCTCCGCAATCGTCTCAACCTTCTTGGTCATCGCCTTGTCCTTCTGAAAAATTATACGGGGAGCCACACTTTGGCCCGCAAGCCGCCTTCGGGGCTTACCTCCAGATCTATATCGCCGCCATGGGCGCGCACGATGTCGCGCGCGATGGTCAGACCTAAGCCAACGCCGCCCGTCTCCTGATTTCGGGATTCATCAAGCCGCAAGAAAGGCCGGAAAACGTCTTCCCGTTTTTCTTCTGGAATGCCGGGGCCGTCATCGTCGATCAAAATGGCGACGGCATATTCCTGCATCGCCAAAGTCACGTTGGCCTTGGTGCCATAGCGCAAGGCGTTGCCGATCAAATTCGCCAAGCAACGTTTCATCGCGTTCGGACGGATTTTCAACGTAATCGCATCTTGGATCGTCAGCGAAATGTTTGGATTCTCGCGCTTGGTCGCCTCGACGATATCATGCAGCATCGCGCCGATATCCGTTGGCGTGGATTGCTCCGCCTCTTCGCCACGCGCAAAGGCCAAATAGGCCTCAAGCATCGTTTCCATCTCACCAATATCCGCATGAAAGCCGCGCGTATGAGCGCTTTCCGGCATCATGGCCAGCTCAAGCTTCATGCGCGTGAGCGGTGTGCGCATATCATGCGAAACGCCCGCAAGCATCGTCGTACGCTGCACGATGGCGCGACGCAGACGATCATTCATCACCAAAAGCGCGGCACCGGCTTGACGCACTTCCGTCGCGCCTTCAAGCTTGAACCACGGCACATCCTGCCCCTTGCCTATCGCCTCGGCGGCATCAGCCAAACGCCGCACGGGCCGCATTTGGTTACGCATGAACAGCAACGCAATGGCTGACAACAGGAATGAGCTCCCAATCATCCAGCCAATAAACACTTCCGTTGTCGGCGTATAAATCCGGCGCTGCGGCACCTGCGCGATATAAAGGCCCTTGGGCACTTCAACAAAGATAAAAACCGTCCCCGGCTCTTGTTTCAAGTCGATAAGATGCGGAAAGGCCAGCCGTTCATCCAGCGCTTTACGCAGCATTTCGCGCAAAGGGCTGCCATAATGTGTGACATGACGTGGCAAGCGCCGCCCAGGCACAAACGTCACGAACAGATCAAGCTTACTTTCCGCCGAACGCAACAGCGCCTCACGCTGCGCCGTGCCATCGACTTGCGCCAACATATCGATCATCACACCGACTTCGCCCGCGACCGCGTTCGTCATGCGGCGCGTTACCGTGTACCAATGACGATCAAAGAACACAAAAGTCGCGACAGACAACGCCAAAAACGTCGGCAAAACGATGATTAAAATCGTGCGGCCGAACAGGCTCTTCGGCAAAAGATGCTTGATCCACCGACCACGCAGGTAAAACGAGCATTGACGCATAAAATCCATCATATCCCTCAAACGTCCGCGTCCGGCATCATCATATACCCCTCGCCGCGCACCGTGACCAGATAACGCGGATTACGCGGGTCTTCTTCAATCTTGCGCCGCAGCCGCGTGACCTGAACATCGATGGTTCGATCATTAACGGCACCGTTGCTGCGCTCAGCCAAAATCTCACGGCTGATGGGAAGTCCGGGTTCAGCGGCCAGAATACGCATCAACCCCGCCTCCATGCCCGTGAGCCTAAGCATCTCCTCATCCGAGCGCAATTCATCGCGCCCCGCATCATACACCCACCGTCCCAGCTTCAAAAGCGGAACCGAAGCCGAGGCTTTGTTTTGCACACGGCGCAAAACAGCATGGATTCGCAAAAGCAATTCCTTAGGCTCAAACGGCTTAGCCAGATAATCGTCTGCGCCAGCCTCAAGCCCCTCGATCCGTTCGGCAGGCTCGGCCCGCGCCGTTAAAAGCAGAATCGGTAGCTCCTTCGCCCGCGTTTCCGCCTGTGCCCGGAAAAACCGCGCTAAATCAAGCCCGCCCTCGCCCGGCATCATGACATCTAAGACCATAAGGTCGAAATCGAGCGAGGCAAAAGCCTCCCGCGCCTCTTGCGCCCCGGCCGCCGTGGTCACGACAAAGCCGTTTTCGCTTAGATATTGGTGCAAAAGCACCCGTAACCGGCCATCGTCATCGACGACCAGAATGTGGGGTTTTAAGGCTGGTGAAACAATCTGAACCATAAGATGCCAAAGTTAACAGGCTAAGGCTTGACAGCAAAGGGCAAAATCTTGTTTATTGCGCCTGCCGACCGCTTCTGAGGTTTGGCAGCGTGGGTGCGTAGCTCAGCGGGAGAGCATTACCTTCACACGGTAGGGGTCACAGGTTCAATCCCTGTCGCACCCACCACGCTTTTCAAAGAGTTAGTTGAAAAGCGTGGTGGTTTGACCCAGAAAAATTATTACAGCTGTAATAATGGCGTCTTTGGCCTGTTAAAACCAAGCGATTTCACGGCGCGACGCAGATAATCCGGCGAGTGTTGCTTTTGACAAAACGCCGGACAAGCAGGATTTCTTCGATCACTATATTGAACTTCCTACTGAAGCCACTTTAAAATTCTTTGGCGCAAAACCAAGCGGTAAAAAATTCAAAATTGGGTAACACCAACAACTTTTTAAAAGGCCCTTCATAAGAAGGGCCTTTTTCTTTTGTTCTGTACAAAATCTGTTTTCCTCAAAACGAAGATATTTAGATTTACCTGCGCCGTGCGGGCCCTGTCGCGCCCTCTAGAATTTACACCCTTCTTTTAAAACTTCTAAAAAGAATCCAAACCACACAAAGACCAATGAATGGCATGTAAATAAAGCCGAAGAGGACGGAACCAAGATGAAACAAATATTGCTCCATCTTCGACATTTCCGAGAGGTTCGAACTTCCTATAAAACCAGCAAAAATAAAAATCCAAACGATAAGACAGGTCAGAACGTTACCAATAGCTATCCAATCAAGATTTTTATAGAACTTCTTTCCATTAGCTCCATCTGGAGGGCACGCTTCGCTGGTCATTTCATCAGGCCTTGTTGCGTTGTGCTTTTTCCTGATCAACATTTTTGTGGCATCCTTAAATCTAGATAGGTTTCCCTATCATTAGCCATCAATCATCAGCGCGTGCGCGGCGTAAGCTCTTCAGACAGCCGCGTAAGCTGCCCGTTCTTAAAACACTCAACATAAGTTTCGCCCTCGCTTCCATCCTTTTTATGGAAGAACGTTTTGTGGCTCGCAACAACCTCCGGATCCAACCATTTATTCCGACCAGGATTCTCGCGCAGGCACGCCTCAATAGAATAATTCTCCATATGAGGGCGTCTGACGAAATAAACAGGCGACGTTTGCATAAAGGCCGACAGCTCAGGCATTTTTTCAAGATGATGCGTGAGCATGGCTTCTGGATTAAGGAGGACTCCCTCAGCGGCATAATCGTGCAATTTATCGAAAAGCAGATGGTATTGGTAAACGACTTGTGCGTCTCCAAGCGCGAAAATATCAGAGACCAAACGCGCCTCATCCCACCAATAAAGAAGGATCTTATTCTTGTCCAAATAAGGCAATGCATCTTCCAACGTTGCCACAAATTGAAGATCGGATCGGCTCCGCATAGCCCAGCAATAAGCCTCGCGCTGCGGCGCGAACAAAGCGGCCACCTGCCGCCAGCTGTAATATTGAGAGGCCATACGCGAAGGAATATTGATTCGGTCATGCGTAAAAGCCGGATCTGTATCGTAAGACGAGAAATCTTTCGGAGCCTCAAAAGCGTAGGCTTTAGGTTTAAGAAAATCCAGCAGCTCCTTTTTTTCGCTCTCGTCGATCACATCCCAAAAATGAAAGAAGACATCGACCGGCACATCACGAAACAAAGAGAGCTGCGTGGGCAGGCACGTGCGCCACTGACGCGGCAAGCCCGATAACAGAAGCGCGACCCTTTTTTCCATACAGCCTCCTAGGCCAGATATTCTTGCAGAAAAGGTTCAAGATCCCCATCACGTGGCAGTGATAGCGCCGCGCAACTGGGATACGGATTTGTCGGTGCGAAATCGTTGATAATCACGCGACGCGCATGAGTGCACCCTGTCACAAGGGCGTGGGGAACAATTCCCTTGTTCTCAAAAAACTTCAACAAGGCCTCGCGGCAAGTGGCCTCGCGAGCTGTGAAGAAAATGAGCTGACCACCATTCGCTTGCAATTTTTTTATTGCCTCAATATTGCCCTCAAGCGGCTCCATTGAATTGGCCCAGTTTTTTGTGCCGTATTGACCTACATTCTTTATGAGAACCCCGTCGATGTCACAGAAAAAGGACGTATAGCGCAAATGCGTTGCCCGCCATTCCTTCAATGTCCCCCAGTCTTCATAGGCTGTGGCTTGGTAAGCTTTAAATACAGCATCGTGTTTAGCAATCATCCATGCGATGACATGGCTGATGAAAGCCTCTTTTCCAAAAGCACCATGGGCTGACATTTCCTCAAAGGCTTTTGAAAAACCGCTAGCAGAAGCAAATTGATATCCGCCCGCGCAAAATGTCTCGGATACAACTTTCTTTTCGACAATATCGAAAATAATGCCGTTCTCATCCACACGCACATAACTTTTCGCGGCGACATGAGCGACATTGGGCCACTTTTGCAAGTGCGCCGTAACGACAAAGTTTGATACATCGTCCGCATCATCCCAAGCGAGATAATTGTCGGAGTCTTTAATCAAGATGGCACCGTCAATCTTTGCCTTTTGGATGGCTTGATACACTGTATCCGCCTGCCCCCCTTGAGGCTTATCAAGCACAATAATTTCTAGCTTGTCAGAAAAAGCCTTTAAAGCTTGCGAAAGAATAGTCGAAGCCTCAAAGGCGTCGTCATGTTCCTTAAGAATTGCAAAAAGGATTTTATCAAAGCGATTGGGACCGCATCCTTCAATAGCCTTCTGCGCCATGAGCTGACCATCTGGGTGCGTAAGAAGCCATTTCGGACGCATTCCAGGAAAGCGGGATGAACGACCCGCGCAAGGAACGATAAGTGTGCGGCCAGTTTTCATATTATTGCCTCCTCAAGGCATCGCTGAGCATAGTTTCAACAGTCTCTTTTTGCTTTGGCGTCGCGCAATAAGGAAAAATGCGCAGAAGATGAAGAATATAGATGTCTTTGATCACGGGCAAACAATCCTTATGTCGCGCCATCCATCCGGCCTCCACACTGTCCCGTAACGCCAAAAGACGCAGATGCGTATTATGAGACACAGAAGAATGGCGAAAGCTCCACTGCCCATATAAATCCTGCATCAACTTTGCTGCGTCAATAAACCAACTTTCCGCAAAGCTATCCAGAAAATCGATCAAATGAAATTGGGTTTCGGAAACCACGATGTTTTCGAGCGTCAAGTCCCCGTGGCATGAGGATTGAGGAATCCCGGCCCATTCAGCTTTATCCAGTCGGGCCATAGCTTCATCAATCAAAGTGTGCGCCGAAGACGATGCCAAACTAGCTTTCAGCGATGTCACTTTATCTCGAAAAATAGGGGCTGGAATAAAGTCATGCGTTTCAAGCGGACAAAAAGAGAGAAAGGAATCGCTCCACATTTGCACTCTGGACAACGACAAAGATTCTAACGCATGCGCAGCAGATTCACCGCGTAAATAGTCCATATCAAAATAATACAGGCCTGACGGCATATGGCCTTCACGCAAAACAGCCGCTGTGAAGAAACCGTTTTTACCGTCTTGAAAATTTTCTTGTTTTTCTTTTTGTTGAATTAGTCTGTCGTTATAGGCTTTGTCTTTTGCAATTTTCCTAACAAATCTGTGGCCATTTTCTTCAACAAGGAAGACCTTACACCCCGAAAACCCGCACAAGCTCGTCCACCGGGCATCGGGTACGCCAATTTCTTCTGGTGAGGTCAACACAAGGGGCATGGGGGAAAGGCTTGGAGAGAAGGAGTCGAGGCGAAAGCTCAACGCAACAGAAAACTTTCTATCTCAAATGTTTAGCTGATTATTTCTATCTGGACCAGAGGTAAATTATCGGCCTACTGTTTGCAGCAAAAGTACTATAAAGCCGAAAATTGCTTCAAAGCCTTGACGGCTGCCGCAATCCGCACACGAATCGTCGGGCGATAATGGGGACACGCTTCGGCTCCGACGCGATAGATTTCGTCAACCGGACGATAGTTAAAGTCGCTTGGAAAATCGGCTTTTTTGTTCGTTCCAAATTTCTTACATGTCACATAGAGCGCTTTATCGTACCACGCTGTGAACGTGTCATAGGGGTCACTTTCATGCGCCACAAACCGGCAGGTGTCACATGGCTTGCGTTTTGTAAGTTCCGCCTTTAGCGCGCGATAATAGCCCTCAGAAAATTTTTCAAAAACGAAAGGCATAGGTTTAATCTCCAACTCAAATGGGGGTTCCCCTCTTGTACGGTCTGCTTTTGGTTAATTTCAATGATGAAATAGGGGGGGCAGGTTCTATGCACGCGGGGGATTGCCTCGCTCGCGCACTTCGCCTAGTTTTAACCTTATTCGTCTTTTTAGAATCTGAGGCTTTCCTTGACCGAGCAACCGCCGATCCAACCCGAAGAAGCCCCTCTTCCCCAGGAACAGGCTCCGCCTGCGCTGCAGCCTGCGCCACGAAGGAAGACGGTTCTGCTGCCTTATATCCTTCTGCTCATCTTCTTGCTGACGGTTGTTCCAGCACCGCTTTTCTTTATTTCGCTGTTTCTGCCGGGCCCGCTTAAAGAGGCCACGACCGTTATTATCCCACGCGGCACAAATGTGCACGAAATCGCCGCGATCCTTGGTCAAAACAACATTCTCATCAACCCCATCCTCTTCCGTGCAACCTCGCATATTATGGCCGAAGATAAGCTGAAGGCTGGCGAATATCGTTTTATGCCCGGGCAAAATGTGATCGATGTCACGGTGATGATGCGCGACGGCAAAACGGTGGTGCACCAATTCACTGCGCCCGAAGGGTTGACCTCTTATGACATCGTCGGCCTTCTCCGCGCGGTGCCCGATTTGACCGGCGAGATCAAAACGATTCCAGAAGAAGGCTCGCTCTTGCCAGAATCCTATCAGTATATCTACGGCGATAGCCGCCTCAGCCTCATCAAGCTGATGCACAAAAATCAAGGCACGCTCTTGCAAAGCCTGTGGGACAAGCGCGAGCCGGGGCTTCCCCTCGCCTCCCCGCGCGAAGCCTTGATTTTGGCTTCCATTGTTGAAAAAGAAACAGGCCAAAAGGCCGAAGAACGCGCCATGGTCGCGGGCGTTTTCATCAATCGCTTGCGCATGCAAATGCCATTGCAAACCGATCCAACTGTTATTTACGCACTGACCAAGGGTGGCGCCCCTTTGGGCCGCACATTAGCCACTGCCGATTTGGGCACGGACTCCCCCTTTAACACCTATGCGCATATGGGGCTACCGCCGGGGCCCATTTGCAACCCCGGTCGCGCCGCACTGGAAGCCGTGCTTCATCCGCAGCATCATGACTTCCTCTATTTCGTGGCCGATGGCACAGGTGGGCATGCTTTTGCCAAAACATTAAAAGAGCATAATAAAAACGTGGACTACTGGCACAGCTTGAAAAAGCCATAAAAAGAGCTTTAGGGCCATATTTTGTGGCCTCACCAATAAAAACACGACGTTTTTAGCAAATCCTGCGTTATAGGGTTGCCTATTCCAGACGAAGGGGATAAAAGGACACCTCTTCAAAGGAGCTACCGGGCTCATAAGACGGTAGTTCAATTCTTGGTGGCGCGGGGTGGAGCAGCCCGCCCGTCCGAAGGCCGAAAGGCCGTAGGACAAAACAAAAGGAGCTACCGGGCTCGAAAACGGTAGTTCAATTCTTGGTGGCGCGGGGTGGAGCAGCCCGGTAGCTCGTCAGGCTCATAACCTGAAGGTCAGAGGTTCAAATCCTCTCCCCGCAACCAATTTTTTCATGCCCCCCCCTAGCCCTTCCAACATTTAGCGGCCGGCTCCTGTGGTTGCGCCGTAAAAGTAATAGGCGCTATGTTTTTCCTTTTTGGCGAGGTACATCGCCTCGTCGGCGCGATGAAGAATCATATCGACACAAAGTGTGTCGTCGGCGGAGCTGAGCGCAATGCCAATGCTCGCCCCGATGCTCACACGGGTTAGGTTGAGCTTAATGGGTTCTTCGACGAGCTTAATAATTTTCCGCGCGATGTGAAACAGATCTTCGGCTCTGTTCACGTCTTCGATCAAAACGAGAAATTCATCGCCGCCATAACGCGCCGCCAGATCATAAGGCCGAAGGCTTTTTGGTAATCGGCGCCCCATCTCCCTTAAAACCAAATCGCCGGATTCGTGACCGAACGTGTCATTGATATGCTTGAAGCCATTGAGATCGACCATCATCAACGCCAAAGACAAATGCGAACGTTGCAGGCGCGCTAAGGCTATCTCGAAGCGCTCTTTAAACTGCAACCGATTGGGCAACCCGGTCAGCGCATCAAAATGCGCTTGATAGGTAATGCGGTCTTCATAACGTTTGCGCTGCATCGCATAGCGAATGCTTCGCCCGAGCATCTTAGGATTAATACGGTCTTTCAGCAAATAATCCTGAGCGCCCGTCTCCACGGCGCGGAAAGCGATCTCTTCATCATCGCGCCCCGTCAGAATAAGAATGGGCACACTCGGCAACATCGTGCGCACAGAATTGAGGCCGCCCAGATCTTCCGTATCCGGTAAAAACAAATCCAACATGACCGCATGGATTTTTTGGATCGTCATAATGCGCATCGCGCTTTCCATGTCCGGCGCATGGATCACATGAAAAGCCTGATCTGTGTTTTCCTCTAAATAAGCGCGCACAAGTTCGGCGTCGCTCGGCGTATCCTCGATCAAAAGGATATTTGTTTGATCATAAGCCCTATCCACTGGCATCTTAGCCTCCCTTTTGTTCGTGGGGCCGTGTTTGCACTGGGCCATTCTTGTCGAGAGTCCAGATGAAGACGGAACCGCCCCGCTCACCGGAAGTCACATTGATTTGTCCACCATGCCGCTCGATAATCCGCGCCGCAATTGGTAAGCCCATGCCAATACCGGGATATTCGTTATCGGTATGCAGGCGTTTGAAAACCTGAAAAATGCGTTGGCGGTTCTCTTGCGGAATCCCGATACCGTTATCAGCAACCGTTAGGACCCAGTGAGACTCGCTTGCCGTCGCAGAAATTGAAATCTCAAGCGGAATCTGGGGATAACGATAGGTCATAGCGTTATCGATCATGATCGTAATCAATTGCTCAATTTGCTTGGCGTCGCAGAAAAGCGTTGGCAGTTCGCCAAGCGTAAGATGGGCCTGACAATGCGACATACGCTCCTCATGCGCGCGCATCGCATTGGCAACCAGATCCCGCAACGAAACGTGTTGCGGCGCTTCGCCTTGCGTGTAAACCCGCGCATAAGACAAGAGGCCAGCCAGCATGGCCTGCGCTTTTTGTCCGCCACCATTGATGAAGTTCATATAGGTACGGCCACGCTCATCCATATCGGCATAATATTTCTTCATCATGATCTCGGAAAAACTTGTCACCGCACGCAATGGTGACCCCAAATCATGGGAAACGGCATATGCAAATTCCTGCAAAGCTTGACGCGACAACTCAAGTCTGTCCTGCAGAACTTCATTTTCGCGTAAAACGTCTTCAATATCAGTTGTCATGACAGAGCTCATTTATAAAAGGGAAACCGCTGGAAGTGGCCGCTTGCTGCAGATAAGGCCAAGCTTAAAAAAACCAAGCGCCCTCACACAATTCAAAAGCGTGTTCAACGCAAGCGGCTTAGCAATAAATTGGCTTGCTTGCACACCGCAACGTTTTGCTATTTCAAGCTCAATTTCACCGCCTGTGAGAACGATAATCGGGATCCGCGCCGCTTGCTCATCATCACGAAGCGCCTTCATCACTTCATGCCCATCGAGCCCCGGAATATTAAGGTCAAGCAAGATGAGGTCTGGCCTTCTTTCATTAAAAATATACTCGATCGCAATACGGCCATTCATAGCCACACGGAGCGTATTGCAAAGCCCGGCCGTTTCGAATACATGACGCGTCAGCTCGATATCTGCTGGGTTATCCTCGACCAAAAGGATCTCTGCTAACTTTACGTTTTCGCGCATGCAAATGAATCCCTCGGTTGAGTGTTTTTCAATGCGAGCGTAAACGGAGGTTCTAAAATTTTAGCTAATGCGCAAGACACGATAATGTGTGGGTTTGATACATACAAGAAAATGCCTTCCATACTTCGGCGTGCAATCAATGCAATTTATTTTTGATTTTAATAAAACTTTGGATATTTCCCTTCATACTAAACGCAAGGAATAAAAAAAGGAGGCGGTCATGTTTTCTCAAAACTGCGCGTTACGCATCAACCGGTATCCTTTGTTCGAATCCCTGCCGTACGCGGATGACGATATAGGTTTTCGCACGCAAAGCCGCCTCGACGGGAAAGAGCTTCGCCTTCTTTTGATCGAAGACGAAGCCAGTGATGTGGCCCTTGCTAAAGAGCTTCTTTCGGAAAGCATGCCGGATTATGAATGGGAGATTTGCGCAACGCCAAGCATGGCCGACGCTTTAATCGCCTTGAACGAATCCCGGTTTGATCTGGCCTTGGTCGATCTAACGCTTGCCGACATGGAAGGCTCGCAGACAGTTGATGTTCTGTGCATGGCGGCTCCGTATCTACCCCTTGTCGTCTATTCGGGCACTGGAGATACGCGGCTGTTAACGGAAGCCTTGATCTTCGGGGCACAATCTTATCTTCAAAAAGGGCACATTAACCCCGATATAATGCGCACGACGCTCCAGAATGCGCTCGCGCGGTTTCCAAGAATTTGTCCTCAGCACGGAGCTTAATCGCACGCGCCCCTATTCTCGCGGCGTGTCCAGACAATGGCATAAGTGCTGTCCGTGCCTTCGACGAACTGTAGGTTTGGCAGTGCGCGCACGACAGCCTTCAAGTCCGAGAAAACGAGTGGCTTCACAAGATATCCACTCGCACCAAGCCTATCTGCTTCACGTTTATCTTTTTCATAGGATGAGGTTGTGCACATTACAACGGGAGTCTCATCACAGAGATGATTATCGCGCATAGACTTGAGCGTCTCAAATCCATCAAGGCCCGGCATATTGATATCAAGGAGGATGAGGTCAATGGCCTCCTTCTGTTCGCCCTCACTTCTTAAACGGGCAATGGCCTCCTCGCCTGTATGGGCCACAAGCAAGCGACAATGAACTTTGTGCTCTTCAAAGAGAGCAAAACGAACGAGTTCAATATCAGCATCGTTATCCTCAACCAAAAGAAGCGTTGCACCATGCTCATGGGCGAGCATATTAACTTTCGCATCAACAGCCTCGTGCTCAGCGCGCGGCGCAGGCTTATAGGTATCTGGTGCCGAGAGCGAAAATGAAAACGTCGCTCCTCGCGGCGGCGTGGATTCGCAATATAATTTGCCGCCGTGACTGTCGACGATCTTCTTACATATCGTAAGGCCAAGCCCCATATTGCTTTCACGGTCACCCGAAAGTCGTTTAAAAGGCTCGAACACGCGTTCTTGATATTCTTTGGGAATGCCGGGTCCATTATCAGTAATAGAGAAAAGCCATGTCCCCTTTTCCTTTTGCTTAGCCGTCACATGGATCTTAGGTTGGCCCTCCATATGCTGAATCGCGTTGCATAATAGATTTTGAATCAGTCGCGTCAAATATGATTGTTCAATACAAACGAACGGCAGTTCATCGTTCGTGATGACCGCCTGACGTTCAGCAATCAACGCACTGAGATTTTCTTTGGCAGCAATCAACGCAAGATTTCCGTCGCATACGGCCATGATGGCATTTGTGCGGTCAACATCCGTTTGTAAAAGCATATAAACGGAGTCAATCAAGATTGACATGCGATCAGCGGCCTGATGGATATAGGTATAATATTCTTTGGTCTTAGATTCCGACAATGGCGATCTATCCATAAGCTCAAGAAAAGATCTTATTGTGCGCACAGGTTCTTTCAAGTCATGAGCAAGCGCTCTTGTGAATGTTTCAAGCGCGGCGCGTTGTTCATAAATGCGTTTTTCCATTTCACAATGTTCGATGGCCAGACGCACACTTCGACGTAAAGTCTCCGGCGTTATCGTCGCCTTAGAAATGTAGTTCTGTGCGCCCTCGCGAATGGCTCTTACAGCGAGGCTTTCATTCCCCTGTCCTGTTAGCATTACAACAGCGACAAAAGGATGAAGACTTCGTATCCGTTTAAGAACCTCAATACCGTCGCGACCAGGTAAAGAATAATCCAAAAGAACGCAATCAGGACGATCTACAGCAACCTTCGCTAAACCATCTTCACCATCTTCGCTTTCAATAATATGAAACTGGTTCTGCGATTCCGATTGCAACGACCTACGATACAGGTAGCGATCATCCAGATTGTCATCAATCACGAGAAGTTTAATCGATTCACTCATCTTCAGGCCTCTTAGGTAAGAGCGCAATTTCAAACCAATATTCTTTAAGGCCTTTGATCGCTTCGATCAAACCATTGAAGCTCACTGGTTTTTGAATATAGGTGCTCGCCCCTATTTCATAACAGGTTCGTACATCGCGCTCATCAGACGATGTTGTCAGAATAACAACAGGTATGCTACGGAAGCGTTCGTCTTCCTTAATCAGCTTCAGCGTTTTGCGCCCGTCGATACCCGGCATGTTTAGATCAAGCAAAATCAGACCCGGCGTTTCACAATCGGATGCCTTGGCAAAATCACCTTCGCGGCGCAAATAGCTCAACGCTTCTTCGCCGGTTGATGCCCACGATATAGGGTTCAGCAAGTTTGCTTTTTTAAAGGCGCGAACCGTCGCCTCATAATCATCAACGCTATCCTCGACAAGTAAGATTCGCTGCGGTTTGCCGTTAGACGCTGGCATCATCGTGCTTCTCCTTTGGATCTAGATTAAAATAAAAGGTTGTGCCCTGCCCTAGCGCAGACTCCAGCCAAATACGTCCCCCATGTCGCTCAACGATCTTTTTTACGAATGTTAGCCCGGAACCAGTGCTTTGATCATCCTCAACGGCTCTCTTCAACCGTCGAAAGATGCGAAAGATTTCTAGATGATATTCAGGATCAATCCCGATGCCGTTATCTTTTACATAAAATATATTTTTTTCTACGCCCATTGGCGATGTCATCGCTTCAAGAAACCCAACCTCAATCAGCTTTTCCTCATTTTCATTATACTTCACGGCATTCGTAATGAGGTTTCTAAAAATCTCGGCAATACGTGGCTTATCGCAGGTCACAATAGGCATGGGCGCAGGTATGCTCACATGTGCATTCCTTTCGTTTAAAAAAGAATCCATCATATGAACAATTTCGAGCACCGTAAGATTTGGATCCGTCGGTTGAATCGCCATCTCGGCCCGACCTATGCGCGAGAAATAGAGCAGATCGTTCACAAGCTGTTCCATACGCTGCGCAAGCGATGATAGCCGACGAAGCCGCCGCCGCCCATCATCATCCAATTTGTCTTCATAATCTTCGAGAAGAAAGGACGCATGATTAAAAAGGCCGCGTAACGGTTCTTTTAAATCATGGGATGCGATATAGGCAAAATCATCTAAATCCTGATTGCTTTTTTCAAGCTCAGACATATAACGCAGCAAATCTGCCTGAGCTCTTTTACGGTCTGTGATATCGCGAACGAACCAAGAAAAGAAAAGCTTCTCCCCAAGCATAAACGAGCTCATCGAAAGATCGATAGAAAAGATTTCGCCATTCTTCCGTCGCCCTTCGATCTCGCGTGCGGGATCAGAGCCGATAGACGTGCCATCTCTTTGCCGCTCCTTCAAGTGATTAAGATATGTTTGGGCGCAAGAATCGGCCAAAAGGCGCTCAACATTCTGACCGATGACTTCCTCGACCTCAAATCCAAACATGGCCACGCACGCCGGGTTGTATTTCAAAACCGTGCCATCAGTATCAAGCATAATCAGTCCATCAACAGCATGATCAATGACCGCCCGTAATTGAGTCTCACCACTTTCTTGGATTTGTTTATTGAGTACTTCCAGTTCTTCATAAGCCTGCCGCAGTTTTTCGTTTGCTTCGGCAACATCAATCGATTTTTGACGACTTTCGGCTTCCATTCGCTTGGTTTCGCTGAACTGCCGAAATATGAACGCGATAAGAATGAGTTTGATTATATAAAATGTCGAAATCACGATAAGAACAAATGTTATATTTGTCTCAGCGTGCTTTTCATCTTGAGTCGTACGCAAGGTCAGAAGCGCCGCCTCCTCGTTCATCATATCATCAAGAATTTGATGAATCATTCCGATATCTTTTTCGTCGTGCAGTGCGGCCGTTTCGGCTAGTGGTGCTTCTTTTTGGTTCTTGCGCAGTTCAATCGTGTCATTAAGCTGCTCGATCAGGTTCATGATCGCCTCATGCAGAAGAATAACACGGCCCTGTTGTCTAGGATTATCACTTGTGAGTTTTTGGAGATGCGCAATATTTTCCTCAATTGAATGATAATAAACATGGCTGCGCACAACATTATTTTGCGGCAAGTGTGCTTTAAGAAGCGATTCATATTCCTGAAGAAACGCCACCACACCGGTGAGAAGATAACCTCGTTGCGCAAGCGTCATATCCTTAATTTTGTTAGCAAGACCTTGGATTTCTTCGGTCACTTCATGCGTGTGAGTAACCTGTCGCTGCGCTTCACGGAGCAAGTTGCTTTGCTCAAGAAACATGAGGACGACGAGAATGACAATCAGCGTCAATGTTGACGCCGCCAAAGTTAACATGCCCCACATTGATGACTTTGCGTTCATACTTAGTCCATCAGCCAAGCCGCGATGGACTAATCTTATGAAAAGAGAGGCATTATCAAAAACGGTTTTTACGAAAACAGCATGCGTTCGCGTGCTGTCCGTGCAGTTTTTTTATCGTCACACACATCCATGTTCGATCTATTAGCCAAACAGTGCGCGCGCCATAACGGACGCGTCACGCAGGCATGCAGATAAGCTCGCCCGTTCGTTAAGTTGGTGCGCACATTCCAAAAGTGAGGCCCACACGACTGCCGGATAACCTTTAGCACGCAAAATAGCGGCCAAGGTTCCACCGCCAATACCGGTAAGTTTTGCCTCGCCGTGATATTCCGCGCGAATTGCTTGCTGAAGGCGCTGAATGATCGGGCTCTCAACGGACGTTGCCGGAGCGGCTTGCACCGCTTGCACAATGTCATAAGAAATCGTGCAGGCATATGTTTGCATCACGTCCGCGCCAATCGTTTTGATATGTGCGATGACATCGGCAAGGTCATAACAAGGCAAAACGCGGCAATCGATATAGAAAATATCGCGTCCCGGAATCGTGTTCACATTCTCAACGTTCGCTTCTTTTTTTGTTGGCTCAAAGGTTGAGATAGGCGGCTCAAAAAGCGGATCGATAGCAGCGAACTTTTTATGAAGCGCATCTAAACGCATAATGAAATCCGCCGCAACGCGCAGCGAATTGATCCCCCGGCTTGGCACAGAGGCATGGCATTGCCGCCCTTCAACGCTCACCTTGAGCCAAAGGACGCTTTTTTCCGCAATCTCTATTTCCAAGCCGCTCGGCACACCGTGATCCGGCGCGAGGAACAGATCATTCGGCTTAAACAAATTGGCGTGATGCGCGGCAATATACTCAAGCCCATAGGTATTATTCGTCTCTTCATCCGCAACGAGAAGAAGACCCAAATTGATAGGCGGCTTTGTTTTTTGTGCGATAAGCGTTTGAGCAAGTAGGATGCTGCTCACCACGCCCTGATGATTATCTTCAACCCCGCGCCCGAAGATCAGATCGTCTTTCACGACGAGCTCAAACGGATCTGTCTGCCACAACGAACGATCCCCAACGGGCACCACATCAAGATGTGAGAGAATCCAAAAGGTCTGCGAAGGATCTAGGCCCGGAATGACATAAGCCAGACTTGGCCGATAGCCACAGCTGACGCGCGCATCAGGCGCGCGGATTTCAAGAGGCTCCGGGAACCCAAGCTTGGCAAGAAAGGGCTTGAGCGCCTCAACCTTATCCTTTTCCCCCTGCCCACCATTTTCGGGCCCAAGCGCCGGGTGCGAAACCAACAGGCGCTGCAAAGCGATCGCTAAGTCCCGGCCCGCATGAATCGAAGAGAGGATCGTTTCAAACATAAGAATTCCTTCAAATCATCGTTGAAAGGCTAGAATACCTAGCTTCGGCGTGAAGTAAAAGCCTAAAGAGCTCTTGTGTCAGGCCAAGGCACGTTTTAGGATCTGGCGCGTTTGACATCCTTTTTCAACATGTGCGCCCTCATGAAGCCCCCTTCCCCATATCGCCGCGATATTGATGGCCTGCGTGCCTTGGCCGTTCTCGCCGTTGTCGGCTTTCATGCTTTTCCAGCTTGGGTTAAGGGTGGCTATATTGGCGTCGATATTTTCTTCGTCATTTCGGGCTATCTGATTTCGACTATTCTTTTTGAAACCCTGCGACGTAATACAGTGAGCTTTGTCGGCTTTTATGTGCGTCGTATCCGCCGCATTTTTCCATCGCTCATCACCGTTCTTGTTTCCTGTCTTGTTTTTGGTTGGTTTGCATTGCTCTCTGATGAGTACCGGCAACTTGGCAAGCACATCGCTGGCGGCGCAGGCTTTCTCTCGAATTTTTTGCTTTGGAGTGAAAGCGGCTATTTTGATGCCGCTGCCAATACAAAACCGCTGCTGCACCTTTGGTCGCTTGGGATTGAAGAACAGTTTTATATTCTTTGGCCCTTGCTATTATGGGGTGCCTCAAAGATTAAACTAAATTTACTTGCCGTTACATCTCTGTTGGCGTTCATCTCCTTTGGTCTTAACATCATCGGTATTCGCCACGATCTTCCCGCAACCTTTTACGCGCCGCAAACAAGATTTTGGGAGCTTATGATCGGCGCGATGCTCGCGTATGTGACCCTATACGGCGCACCGGAGCGACTCTGGCCGCCACGCCTCAACACGCTTTTTCATACGGCAAGCGCTCGTACGGTTCTGTCTTGCGCTGGTCTTGTTCTTCTTCTTTCAGGCTTGCTCCTTTTAACTCAAACAAGCCGGTTTCCGGGTTTCTACGCCTTGCTGCCAACGCTTGGCGCCGCTTGTCTTATTGCAGCCGGGCCAGAAGCCCACCCCAATCGTTTTCTTTTATCGAACAAACTTCTCGTTTGGATTGGGTTGATCAGCTTCCCACTATACCTTTGGCACTGGCCGCTTTTATCTTTTGCGCGGCTTATCGAAAGCGATGTGCCATCGCGCACGATCCGCATTGGCGTGGTCATCGCCTCTATCGGTCTCGCCGATCTAACCACCCGCGTTATCGAACGCCCTTTACGCTTTGGCGCGCAGGGCGGACTCAAAGCCTTGGGGCTTCTTTTTACGATGATCGTTGTCGGCGGCGCTGGGTTCGTTTGTTATCAACAAGACGGTTTTCGGCACCGTCAATCAATCGAAGCTTTTGACCAATACCGCATGGACACGACCGAACCCACGGCAACCCGCGAGTCAGATGGTTCTTGCGAAACCCTGATGCACCTTGCGATTAAAAAGGCTGCATGGAATCCGCTTGATTGCCAAACACGTTCAGCCAAGCCTGAGGTTCTGTTTGTTGGCGACAGTCATGCGATGTCTTTATACAGCGCCATCCATTTTGGACTCGTCAATCTCAATGCGATGTTGATCGCAGCTAACGGATGCCTTCCCTTCGAGAACTATATCGTCAGCGATCAGGGCGGTGAGAATAAAACCTGCCGCGATCTTTACGCCACGACGATGTCGCTCGTGCGCGAAATTGGCTCGATCAAAACCGTCGTCCTTCTTACGCGCGGCCCGCTATATTTCAGCGGACTAGGCTATGGAATCGAAGGCAAGTCTGAGCTCAAAATCTCAGCGATCACCCCCGCGCACACGGATCGTCCCGAAGCTATGTTTGCTGCGGGCTATGCGCGGCTCGCTGCCTCACTTCTCGCCGCCGGGAAAAAGGTCGTCTTTGTTATCGATGTTCCTGAGCTTGGCAAAGATCCTCGCGCCTGTCTTCCGCCGCGCCCGTTCCATCATGCCCAAACGCTCGACGATAACTGTCGCATTAAAAAGGAAGATGTGCTGGCACGGCAGGCTGTTTACCGGCATGCCATCGCAAGCGTCAAAAAGGCAAACCCGGCCCTTACGCTATTCGATGGCATGGATCGTTTTTGTGATTCCACTTTTTGCTATGGCAAGAGCGATGGCAAAATCCTCTATTGGGACGACAATCATCCTTCCATCTCGGGAAGCAAATTGCTCCTCGAAGATTTGCAGCAAAAAGTTAGACTTACGCCGCGTTCTTAAAGGAATGTCTTATCAAGCCACGTCTTGATTTCACCCGCAACGCGCGACCAGCAGGTGTCAAGCATCACCCCATGCGGTACATCTGGCAGAACCTTGAGTTCGGCATGCCACGTCTCGGCCTCTTGCTGAAAATCTGAAACCGGCACGAACATATCCCGATCGCCACCGAGCACGAGCGTGGGCGGAATTTTTTTCGGCTTTTCCCAGCACGGCCACAGCGCTTCGGTCGTGATGCGTTTGGACTCGCACTGCAAAAGCGCGGTCATGGTTTCTTTTTCGCCTTTGGGAATTCCGTTCAGGTAGAGCGCGCCGCCAATGACTTCGACATCCGCAAAGGACGGGCCAAAAGACATGAGAAGCCCGAGCTGAATGGCCAGAAGCGGGCTGTTCATCAAAATATGCTGCGAAGAACCCGCAAGCCCTGACAGAGACGGCGAGGAAAGCAGCACAAGGCCCGGCACTTCTTCATGCATCAACGCATAACGCTGAATAAGATAACCGCCAAGTGAATGGCCGATCAAAATCGGCTGCCTGTCGAAAAGTTTCGTGCCTTCGCCAACGTCATCGATGAAATCGGCTAATCCGAATTGATCGATCTGGTCGATGTCCGTATTGAGGCCATGGCCGCGCAAGGAAATCGCCGCGCCGCTGTAACCGGCTTTGGCAAAGTATGGCAGGAAAAAACGTTCCCATATCCACGCCCCGCAATAAGAACCATGAACAAACAACAGCGGCGGCGTTGGGCCGGGCGTACCAAAACGGATCACTTCCATAGCAAAGACCTCTTTACAAAAAAGCGGACGGCATTAAAGCTAGACTCTCCCGCGCAAGATTTGCGCTTCAAGTTCCCTCTCCTCTTGCTCACGACAGGAACGTCTTACGATGATAAACAAAACACTTTTGAAAACGCTCAGCTATGGAGCGATGCACATGAGCATCGCAATTTGCGTAGCCTATGCCCTGAGCGGCGATTGGAGAGTCGCTTTAGCTATAGGCCTAGTTGAGCCCTGCGTCCAGACTGTTGCCTTCTTTTTCCACGAGCAAGCTTGGCACAAAATTGAGCGCCGCGCTCACGAACAAGACCATCACGACAGCGTGATCGACAGCGTTTCCCCGGCAACGCACGCCGTTGAACAGCTGTTGCAACGCAAAAACACCTCCGTTTAACCATAGGTCACAACAAAGTTGTCACCTTTTGGGCGATGACCTATACTCGGTGCATTACATTTAGGCTTTATGCATCATGGTTTTTGATCCCAAGATCTCTCAAGATCGCCCACCTCCCCGCACCGAGGCAACGCGCGTTGGGCTCAGCGTTGACACGGCTAAACTCATCCGCCTTTTTGGCGCGCAGAATTACACCGCATCGCTGACAGATATCGTTGTCAGAGAACTTGTGCAAAACGCCTTCGACGCCATTCGCGGCGCCTATGCCGCTCACAGCCTTGGCCAAGGTCAGGGACGCATCCATGTTGCCTTTGATCCTGATACGCGCCGTCTTTCCGTCAAGGACAACGGCATCGGCATGGAACCGCAAACGCTCACAGATGTTTTCTTGCGCATTGGCGGGACTTTGAAAAACAACTTAACGCCGGATCTGTGCTCGGGCGGGTTTGGTATCGCCAAATTGGCGTTCCTCTTTGCTGGCGAAAAGCTGGTCGTACGAAGCGTCTCGCGCGGTCTTGAATCGCTTCTTGAAACCTCAGGTGAGGAGTTATTGGCCTGCAGAGCGCGACTTCAAACACAGTGCACAACTTCGCCAAACGGCACTTTTATTGAAATTCAGTTTCCAAAGCAGATCGAGGTCAGCAACGGCAACCAAAAACCACTAGCCTTTCCTCAACGCATCGCAGCCATCAAGGCTCTGACTTTCCCACTGATCGGCCCGGTCACAATCCATGCGCAACGCCAAAACGATGCCCCCGAATGCTTACCGCTTGGCAGCCATTTTGACCATAAACAATTTCCCCATATTGCCTCGCTTTATGCGCCATGGGGCGACGTTGATTTATACATGGCAACGCAACCCTACCGCTATGGCTATGGCAAGCTTTCTGTTTTATCGGCGGGTCTGTTTCAGTTCCAAAAATCGATTGGAAGAGATCTCCCTGACGTCATTTGCAACGTCAAACCAAAGGTCGCGGCCGCTGATCCTGCCTATCCCTTCAACAAAACGCGCGAAGACTGGAACGCGGCGCAGCTGCAGGAAACCGCATGCATAATGAACGTTGTTCAACTGCTAACCACCGCAAAAAGACGAACGTGCCTCTTGCAAGAGTTTGCCAATGCAAAAGTCGTAACACGGTTTAACGACACCTATTCTTTTTCATCCTTGATTGCTGGCGCAGCGAAAGGATCGGCGTTTGCCACAGAAATGACGCCGCACTTTATCCTCAATGATAAGGGCCTCCATTATAAAGGCTCTTACCTTTATAAACGTTCACCTACCGGACTTCACCAGACCCAAGCCTACACCGATCTTCTGTCAGACTATTGTTTTCACCTTTCTACGAACAAGCCTCTTGTTCACAACTTGCTGACAATCGATCCCGTATGCGTCGCAGCCCAAAAGATGGGACAACCGGTCAGTAAGATTCATTGCGTCCTCGGCGAAATGGCTTATCTGGTTCATGATTTTATGCACAAGGCGTTTGAGATGCCCGGCTATGGCCTTCCCGATACGCCGACGCCGTTCTTTGGCCTCATTTTCAAAAAAGATTTGTTCGGAAATAATCTTCAAATTCCCTACAACGCGGCCTTTATCAACCCGGCCATGATCGAAGGAAAAACGCCCAAAGCTTGGGCCTTTGGTTGGTTGGAAACGATGGCCCATGAAACATGCCATTGGAACCATCGGCAGCATAATGAACCCTTCGTGTCGGCGCTCTCTCATTTTCCAAGCACGCTTGAAGATGCGCATCCCGGCCTTTATCTTCAAACGCTTTCACGCCTGACTTCGTTGGCTACCGCGCACGCGCCGTTATTCAAAACGCTACATGACGTTTTGACCGCCCCAACAACAGACAACCAAACATCGCCTGCGCTCACGAATCAATCATGTGTGAGAAAGCTAACGCCGTAAAGCTCACGGGCCACGTAGCCTGCATACGGGCAGACACATTCCGCCGCCTATGAAAAAATAATTTTTTGGAAAATGTGCGCTGCAACAACAATTTAAAAGAAGCCTTCCTTTCGGTACCATTTGAGCCCGTTTTCGCTCAGCAGGATCGCGCAAAAATTAGAATTTGCGTGCAGTGCAACATAAGAGAGGCCCGCCCAGCCCTTCTCATTTTCCAAACAATCTTCACCATAATTACGAACACGCACCATCCGAAGAGGATTAAACGCGTGCAGTGCAATATCGATTTTGCCACAATTGATACGCGCATCCGCGAAGCTTTTCGCGACCTCCGATCGTGCGCCCTTCCTCACGAAAAACAGACGCAAACCATTGCAATGCAACATAAAGTGAAAGCTTTTCGCGCATCGATTTGGCTTGCACCCTGCTGAATGTCAGGTTACTGAAATATGGCAACCCCACTCTTCTACGATGTCGCGCGCAACCTCTCTGGTAGGAGTTCCTGTTCATGATGGTTCTTGTTGTTAATTGCGGAAGCTCCTCCCTGAAATATCAATTATTTGATATGGAAGGTGAAGCCGTGTTGGCAAAGGGCCTTGTGGATCGCATCGGCATGGAAGGTTCCATCCTAACGCATCAGGCCGGAAGTCGCGCCAAGGTTGCCTTACCTTCTGATATTCCCAACCACAGCGTCGGCATTAAGTTGGTGCTCTCCATCCTGACCGATGCCGAGCACGGCGTGATCAAAAGCCTCAAAGAAATCGGCGCCGTCGGCCATCGCGTTTTGCATGGTGGGATGAAGTTCAGCGATTCCGTTTTAATCACACCGGCTGTGATGAACGCGATTGAAGAATGTATCGAACTTGGCCCGCTGCATAACCCAGCCAACATTCTCGGCATCAACGCTTGCACAGAACTTATGCCGAACGTCCCGCAAGTCGCCGTGTTCGACACGGGCTTTCATCAATCCATGCCGCCGCAGGCGTTCCTTTACGGGTTGCCGTACGAGGCTTATGAAAAATACGGCGTGCGTCGCTATGGTTTCCACGGCATGTCGCACAAGTTCGTCTCGCAACGCGCCGCTGAGATCATGGGCCGCCCGATCGCCGAGCTGAAACTCATCACCTGCCATCTTGGCAACGGGGCGAGCGTCGCCGCGATCAAGCACGGTAAATCTTATGACACCAGCATGGGCTTCACCCCGCTTGAAGGTTTGGTGATGGGCACGCGCTGCGGCGAAATCGATCCCGCGATCATCCCCTTCTTGATGAACAAAGAAGGGCTCACGCCGGACGAGATGGAATCCTATTTAAACAAAAAATCAGGCGTGCTTGGCCTGTCCGGTTTGTCCAGCGACTTCCGCGATCTGCAAGAAGCGGCCCTTCACGGCAACGAACGCGCCTCGCTCGCGCTTGATGTCTATGCCTACCGCGTGCGCAAGTTTATCGGCAGCTATGTGGCCGCGCTTGGCGGCGTGGATGCGATTATCTTCACGGCGGGCCTTGGCGAAAACTCAGGCTCCATGCGCGCGCGCATTTGCCACGGCCTCGAATTCTTGGGCACGCACGTTGATCCAATCAAAAACAACGTCTGCGGCCAAGAACAGGAAATCAGCGCCACCGGCGCAAACGTGAAGTTGTTTGTGATCCCGACCAACGAAGAATTAGTCATCGCCCGCGACACAAAGCAAGTTTGCTCCGATGTCATCGTCATCGAACCCTTCGAGCCACACATCGAACTCGACTGGAACGAAGCCCGCGCTTACGCGTAAGGACGATTGGGGCATAGGCCATAATAGGCCATTCATCGATGATGTCGATGGACACCTGCGGCCACCTCTGGAAAGACGATGCCGCCGATCAAGCGCTGGC
>Ga0209800_10000968_pt1 | contig 35442 bp, 24 predicted proteins | sample Higcelweek8metaG_FD_187174 | JGI IMG/M metagenome (GOLD analysis project Ga0209800, IMG submission 187174) | Freshwater pond sediment microbial communities from the University of Edinburgh, under environmental carbon perturbations - High... | ecosystem: Environmental > Aquatic > Freshwater >...
ACAACAACGAAGTAGCCGATGGGCTACACATCACCAGTATGGCCGGTACCTGGCTCGCTATTGTTCAGGGATTTGGCGGCATGCGTGTGAAGGACAACAAACTTCATTTCAACCCTCAGATTCCGGAAAAATGGAATGCTTTTGCATTTAATATTTTATTCCGGGCTAATCAGTTGAATATAAAAGTAGAAAAACACAGAACGATTATACACAACATAAAAGGTCCTGCAATAGAGCTGTATTTACGAAAAAAACTTGTACGGATTGAAGCCGAAAGTCAGGAAGAAATTGAGCGTTGAGCGCTTGATTTATATGTGTAATGTTCTGAATTTATTTTGATGAATGATAGTATGACTTTCGGTCGTACTATCATTTCATATTTATCTTACTTCTAGTCACACATCACAATGACAAACAAAATCAGAATTTTCAGTTGGCTGTTACTCGCTTTTACAGGAGTTGCAAGCCTTTCGGCTCAGTCGCTTACGCTGAACGAAGAAGGGTATTTCGAAAAACGGGGTCTCAATGTTATGGTTTTTCTGGATATTTATCCCGAAGGACATCAGGGAGGCGTAGGTATTATTCAGAACGGCGTACGTGTAGCCACCAATGGCGATTTACGCCTGGAACCTACCCCGGGACAATGGCAACCCATCCCCAAAGTAGGAAAACGAAATATCGATAAAGCAGCAAATGCTATTGCTGTGAGTTGTATGTATCCCGACTCCAATCTTCATCGCAAAGGATTCAATCCAATTGTTTATCCCGATTTGAATTTCACTTATCAGGTACGGGTCATCGCCGAAGGAAATCAGTTCCGTATTTTGGTGGATTTGGACAAAGAACTGCCCGCCGGTTGGGAAAAGAAAGTAGGATTTAACTTTGAACTCTTCCCCGCCATCCTTTTTGGTAAAAGCTGGTACCTCGACAAACAGTCGGGCATCTTCCCTACCCAAGCCAATGGACCGATGGAAACAGATACAGATGGACTTTGGCAGGCCTTCCCATTGGCTAAAGGGAAAAAACTGACGGTAGCACCTGAAGTTTCGGCTCAAACTATGACAATAGAAAGTAAAGGCGAACCACTGCAATTGCTGGATGGACGATTTTATCACAACAATGGTTGGTTTGTAGTGCGTTCGCTTGTAACGCCCGGAAAAACCAAAGGAGCGGTGGAATGGGTAGTTGATTGCAATGTACTTCCGGGTTTTCTATCGAAACCGGTAATACATGTAAGTCAGATTGGTTATCATCCTCAACAACAAAAAATAGCCGAAATAGAAGTGGACAAAAATACCACTACGGTAGAAAAAGTAAGTCTCTATCGCATATCTGAAAATGGAGGTCTTAAAGAAATTCGCACAGCAACACCTCAGAAATGGGGTAAATTCCTTCGATTCAATTATTATCATTTCGATTTTTCCGATATTACCACGCCGGGAGTTTACCAGATAAAATATGCAGGCAACACTACAGAACCATTCCGTATTGGTACTGATATTTTCGATCGTCATGTATGGCAACCTACTGTTGAGTATTTCCTTCCGGTACAAATGTGCCACATGCGCATCAATGAAGGCTACCGTGTATGGCACGGGCTCTGTCACATGGACGATGCGTTAATGGCTCCGGTGGATACGATACATTTCGACGGTTATGCTCAGGGCTCTTCTACCCTTACCAAATATAAACCGCTCGAACAGGTTCCGGGATTAAACATTGGAGGTTGGCACGATGCAGGCGATTATGATTTGAGAGTAGAATCACAAGCCGAAACGGTAGGTGTTCTTTCGCAGGCTTACGAATTGTTTCGTCCGCAATGGGATCAAACTTCCATCGACCAATATTCGCGGGTAGTGGAAATTCATCGTCCGGACGGTAAAAACGATATTTTGCAGCAGATTGAACACGGAGCATTATCTATCGTGGCCGGATACCAGAACCTTGGACGTTTGTACCGTGGTATCATCGAAAGCCATTTACGCCAGTATGTACATCTGGGCGATGCAGCTACCATGACTGATGGGCGCAAATATAATCCTTCGCTTAAAAACGGCGCACTCAATGCAACAGAATCGGGTGTTTTGGACGACAGATTAGTATTCACCGAAAAAAATCCTATGCGTGAACTCACTACTGCCCGTTGTCTGGCTGCTTCATCGCGGGCACTGAAAGGCTTTAATGATACTTTGTCGGTTCAGTGTCTGAATATTGCCGTAGCGTTGTACAATAATGTGAATACCAATGCTTCGCCATGGATTGGCACTATGAAACTAGGAACAGCCGTAGAACTATTTCTGACTACCGGAGAACAAGCATACCGACAGGATATACTGAAATATACAACTCCCGAAATACTGAAACGAAAAGAAGCAATCGCCAGTATCGGCCAGGCATTAAACAAAATAAACGATAATAAACTGACCGAAATGGTGACTGCTGCTGCCAGAGTTTATAAGACTGAACTGGATAAGCTGCAAGCCGAGAACCCTTTTGGCGTACCTTATCATCCTTATATCTGGGGAGATGGTTGGAATATTCAGAGTTTTGCGGTAAATCAGTATTTTCTGATAAAAGCGTTTCCTGAAATTTTCGATGCTAAATGTATGCTTAATGCACTCAATTTTGTTTTAGGTAATCATCCGGGTGAAAACACCTCGTCTTTCGTATCAGGTGTGGGATCCCGCTCAGTTTTACAGGCTTATGGAGTCAACCGTGCCGATCGTTCGTTTATACCGGGTGGTTCGGTTTCGGGCACAGGTATTATTCGACCAGATTTTCCCGAGTTGAAAGAATGGCCTTATTTTTGGCAACAAACCGAATATGTTTTGGGAGGTGGTACAGCTGACTTTATCTTTATGGTGCTGGCAGCGCAGCAAGTATTGAATAATTGATAAGAAATCAGCGGTAAGTTCCGACGAAGCGATGGAAGAATAGTAAATCATTCATAGCTCATTTTCGGCACTTACCGCTGTATTTCTCAATTTGCAATACAAAATACGAAAAAAGAAAAAGACATCAGCCAACTATTTCGAAACATAAAACAAGATTAGGCAGAAAGAAAAAGTAAAAAAAAGTTGTAAATTTGCCTGCCCTGAATTTTATTGAAGTAAAGAGAAAGTCTAATCCATCAGTCTGAAAGCATGAAACAAGCAATAAACCAACTTCGTACCCTGAAAAACAATAGCGGCAACACTATCCTTTCGCAAACCCTTCGCCTTCGCCTTTGCCTGTGCCTCAGCCTGTGCCTGAGTCTCTCCTCCTTCGCCAAATCCCCGGCATTGGTGCAGCGGCTCGAACCTACTTCGTGGTGGGTAGGGATGCAACAAACCGAATTACAATTGATGGTATATGGCCCCCAAATAGCCACTGCTGACATTACAATACAATATCCGGGAATAACCCTGTTGCGTAAGCAACTCACCGACAATCCGAATTATGCTTTTTTATACCTGAATATTTCCAGTCAGGCTCAACCCGGAAAGTTCAATATACAAGTAAGAAAAGGAAAGAAAAAACAAACAATTGTTTACGAACTAAAAGCCCGGCGCTCAGGTTCGACAACAAGGGAAAGCTTTACCGAAGCCGATGCTGTGTACCTGTTGATGCCCGACCGCTTCGTCAATGGCAATACGGCCAACGATTCCGTGAAAGGTTACTTTCAGGGCGTGAACAGGCTCGACCCCGGCAAACGCCACGGTGGAGATATAGAAGGGATCATTTCAAAAGTGCCTTATATGGCCGATCTGGGCGTGACTGCGCTCTGGACGACGCCGCTTTTCGACAACAACGATACAAATTATTCCTACCACCACTACGGTTGCAGCGATTACTACAAAATTGATCCGCGCCTGGGACAGAACGAGGACTATCTGCGCTTGTCCGACGCTTGCCATGCCAACGGGCTGAAACTGATCATCGATGTGGTGCCCAATCATTGCAGTTCGGCACATTGGTGGATGAAAGATCTACCGGCTAAAGACTGGTTCAATGTTTGGCCGGCTTATACATCTTCCAATTATCGCATGACAGCCTGGACCGATCCGCACGCTGCCAAAGCCGACCTTCAGCGACTTACCAACGGTTGGTTTGCTCCCAATATGCCCGACTTTAACCTTAAGAATAACCTTGTTTACGATTATTTGCGCCAGGTATATGTGTATTGGATAGAATATGCCAATATCGACGGAATGCGCGTGGATACTTACCCTTACAACGACATTCGCGTGGCGGCCAACTTTATACAATCTATCCGCAACGAATATCCCCGCATGAATGTAGTGGGCGAATGTTGGGTAAAAACGCCCGCCGAAGTAGCTTATTTTCAATCGGGAAACAACAACAAAGATGGTTTCGATTCGAGGCTCACAAGTGTAATGGATTTTTGCCTGAAAGATGTGTTGGCCAACTCGTTCAACGAAACGGACAGCTGGGATGGAGGACTTTCCCGCTTTTATGCCCATTATGCGCAGGACTTTGTGTACCCCAACACCCATCTGATTATGAATTTTCTCGACAATCACGATATCGACCGCTACTCCACAGCCGTGAAGCGCGATAGAGCTAAGTATAAAATGGGATTGGCCTTGTTAATCACCGCCCGTGGTTATCCACAAATCTATTATGGTACCGAAATAATGCTGGATGGAATTCAGGGATCGTACGAAGGGCACAGGTTCGATTTCCCCGGAGGATGGCCTGCCGACAGTCGCAATGCTTTTACAGCCGCAGGGCGTAGTGCAGAGGAAAATGAGATTTTCGATTATATGAAACTCCTCCTCAACTACCGTAAAAACAATCCTGTTTTGCAAAGCGGGAAAATGAAACAATTTATCCCGGAGGATGGCATTTACGTCACCTTTCGCTACAATGCCGAAAAAACAATTATGGAGATTGCCAACAACAACGCCACCGACAAGGATGTGGACCTGAAAAGATTCGACGAAATGCTAACGGGCAAAACACAGGGAACCGATATTGTAACACAAAAAACTTACCGGCTCGACCAACCCATCAACGTGGCCGGAAAGTCGGTGCTGATAGTTGAAGTTTAAGTGTTTCGCGTTCTGAAATGAATTTGAGAATTTGAGGATTTGAAGAGTTTAGGGGCATTTGAGAATTGATAATGCAAATCAGGGGTTGAGAATAATTCTATTTTGCTTACAGTGATTTATTTCCCGGAGGCTTCGGCGTGAGCGTTCGACTGAGCTCACGCCGAAGTCTCAGTCGAATGCTCAGTCGAACGGGAATTTATATCAATAGAAAAGCATTATAAAAGATGTCGTTTCCCCGTAGGCTTCGGCGCGAAACCTTTGGCGTGGCTCAGTCGAAGCCTACGGGGAAATTTACTGTACATCCTTTTCCGCCTCGTTACCGCACTTTTTTTTTCTTTGGCAAACAAGTCTGATCAACCTTTTATTATTTTATATTCTTATTCCTACGCGGGAGCAGGTTTGCTTATTTTAGCCGAACAAGAACTTAATAAAATAAACACTTTTTCTTTTCATGGAAGCCTGTTATATCCATTAAATCATCCTTTTAATATTTTCCTTTCCATTGTTCCTTCATTCGTTGAAACACGAATAATGTATATTCCTTTTGGAAAATTGCTCACAGAGATATTTTCATTTGCCTGAACTTGTTTGTGAAGTAACGCTTTACCATTCAAATCGTAAATAGAAACGGTAATTAGCCCGTCAATTCCATGTATTCGGAATGATCCTGTAACCGGATCCTGATAAATGTTGATTTTCTCATCCAATAATGAAGGTACAGCTGTTGGCATTTCAACAATGTTGGCGAAATCCTTCCAATATATTGCATTTTGATACGCCTTCATACTTCCCATTGGGACATATAAGATGCAAGTTGTTTTATTTACCCCCCAAAAACCATCTCCGGCAAATGACATATCAACAGGAGTAATAGAATAAGAATATACTGTAGATAATGCCTTACATGATCCAAATGCTCCTACATCAATTTCATTTACACTTGCCGGAATTTTAACCGAGTTCAAACTTGCACAAGAATTAAAAGCACTATTATCTATCATTTTTACATTAGGTGGAATTTCAATTGATGTAAGATTATTACATGCTGAGAATGCCATATATCCAATACTTGTTAAAGAGTTTGGTAATGTAATTGTACTAAACCCACAACCAGAGAACCCGCTTACAGACTTAAGACCTGAATTAAGCGTGACTGATGTTAGATTTTTACAATTAGAGAAACTCCCAATTTCAGTAATAAGAGGTGGAATAACAATTGATCTTAACGAATAACAATTTAGAAAGCAATATCCGCCTATATTTTTAAGAGTGTTTGGCAAGTTGATATTGCTCAGATTAATACAATCAGAAAAGCAATAGTAACCTATTGTCTCCAGATTTTCATTTAATGTTACTGCAGTCAAAGACTCGCATTTTGCGAAAGCATACCCACCAATTGTTTTCAACGATGCCGGCATTACAATGCGTGTTAATTTACGGCAGTTGCTGAAGGCTTTTGAGCCTATAGATTTTAAACCTACTGCCAATTCAATATCATTAAGGCCTATACAATTGTAGAAACTTTCTTCACCTAATGATTCAACAGATGAAGGCACTGTAAATGAAGTCAGACTTACACAATTGGAGAATGCATAATCTCCAATTGACCTGACACTTGAGGGAATAGTAACAGACGCTAAATTTGTACAATTTTCAAATAGTTTTCCCTCAATACTTAATAGTGCTGGTGGTAGAATTACAGCGGTTAATTTACTGCAACCCGAAAAAGCAGCATAACCGATGGATTTTACCGAAGCAGGTATGTTGAGTGATGTTAGCTCTGTGCAAAAACTAAATGAATTATAATCAATACTTGTTAGCGAAGATGGGAAATTCACAGATTTAAGGCCCGAACAGCCAGAGAATGTATTTGCCTTAATAGTACTAATTAAAGGTGGGAGATTTACATTAACCAAACTTGTACAGCCGGAAAATGCATTTTCTCCTATTGCTTCCAAGCCCGAGAGAAATTCAAATGAGCCTAAATTACTGCATCCTGAAAACATTCCGTTTGGTATAGTTTTTAGATTTGAAGGAACTAAAACATTTGTTAAGCTTTTACAGTCTGAAAAAGCATAAATACCAATATTGGTCAAAGTAACCGGTATAGTAATGTTTATCAATCCGGAATAAGAAAAGGCATAATCACCAATTGTTGTAAGTGATGCCGGGAATTCAATGGAGGTAAGACCCATACAAACCTGAAATGCCTTTGAGCCGATTGTTTTTAATGATGGTGGTAAAGTGATAGATTTTAGATTCAAACAATAACCAAAAACACCTTCACCAATGGATGTCAGTGTTGGAGGGAAAATAATTGATTTCAACCCTGAGCAGCTCGAAAATGCAGATGCGCCTATAATTGGATTAGCCGGATTAATTACCAAACTGGACAAACCATAGCAATTATTAAATGCACTTCCACCAATTGAATCGACAGATGCAGGAATTGTCAATACCCCTGTAAGTCCGGTACATCCCTGAAATGCACTTGCGCCTATTTTCTTTAATTTCAACGGTAGTGTCAATTGTCCTTGAATGCCGGTACATCCATAAAATGCAGCATCTCCTATTGAAATAAGCGAATCGGGTAAACTAATTAACTGTAATTTTACACAGTTAAGGAAAGCACGATCTTTTATTAAACTTAATTGCAATGGCCATTCAATTGAAGTTAAATTGCCAGCATTATCGAATGCATGACTACCTATTGAAACTGTGGTCTCCGGTAAAATAACAGTTTTAATATAATATGAAAATGCTTCTCTGGGAATTTCATTGTCGGAATAATTGGTATATAAACTACTTCTTGATGTTCCGTCGTTACCTTGATATGCAACAATATTTACAGCGTTCAGATCTAAGTTAGCCAATGCCGGCATATTATCCCGTATGGTTTTAAAATCGCGTGCATCCACTGTTCCCATTAACGCTATATCAGTGATAGTACTTAGTTCAGTAGAAGTCAAAATAGATGAAAGTCCGCCAGCTGTAACTTTTCGTGGAGCAGCGGCCTGCGTAATATCCACCGTTTGTGAGTTGAATCCGGGTGAAGATATTATTATTGTTGCTTTTCGTATTGTGTCTGAAAGATTGGCTTCAGCAGTCAAGGTAAGAACGCTGTCGTTGCTACTGATATCCGGACTTACAATCAACCATGGTTTGTCGGATTGAGCGAGCCATGCCACATTGGTTTTTATTTTCAATACAACACTTTTTGATTTCAAGGATGAGTTGAATTTCACTGTTCGCTGACCAACCAAAAATCCATGAGTATTTTCAATAATATTCACGAAACTATTCCACTTATCTGTGTTTTTATACAATGAAGATGTGGCATAGGGTACATAGAGTGTACATCCTGCTTTATTCATTTTATAGAAAGGATCACCGGAATTAGTTAAATCTATTGGGTAACTTGAATTCAAATATATTGAAGTCAGACCTGTACAACCTTGAAATGCTGAATGCCCTATGTAAGTAATTGATGATGGCAATTTAATGGAAATCAGGCTTGTCTTTGACCATTCCGGGCTATAGATATAAAATGCGCTTGGTGGTATGGCATTGGCTGAATATCCTGCATTGAAATCATAAGTTCCACCTTCGCCGTTAAATGCAACAATAGTAACCTTACTAATATCCAATCGGGCTAATTCAGGCATTTCATCTCTGAGAGTTTTGAAATCGCGGGCATCCATTGTTCCTGTAATATTGAGGTCAACTATTGAATTAAGTTCTTCGGCACTCAAGCTTGTTGATAAATTTCCTGCTGTGATGTTGATAGTTTTAGGGGATCCGGTTTGTGTTACTGTAATGATTTGAGAGCCATAACCCGCAGAAGATAAAGTAATATTTGCAAAACGTCGGGATGTTGAATCATTTTGTTCGACAACAAAAGTCAATTTTCCATCACCCGACCCTGAAGCAGGGTTCACTGTAACCCACGACTGGTCCGATGCAGCTGTCCAACCGACATTGGCCGAAACATCTATTGAACCTGTGGAACCTTTGCCGTAAGCTAATTTTATTTTGTTTGAACCTGCTATAAACCCTTGTGTATTTTCTACTATATTTTTAAAAGCGTTCCATTGATAGTCGGCGGCATAAAGTGCTTTTGCTTTATAGGGCACATACAAGGTACAGGTAGTGTTATTTACATTAAAAAACACATTATAGGACCTGTTTAAATCAATGGGATAAGAAGAATTTGAATAGATTGATGCTAAACCTCTACAACCATAAAAAGCATAGCCTCCTAATGAATTCACGGTGGAAGGAATTGAAAAAGAACTTAAACCGCTACAATTTTGAAAAGCAAATTCACCAATAGCAACAACTGTTGACGGTATTACAGCCGACTGTAAAATTATTTTTCCACTAAAAGCATATTGTGGAATCGTATTAGCCGGATAAACTGTTGAAATTGAAAAAGGATATGTCCCTTCTGTTCCTGTGTAAGCGAGGATTGAAGCGCCCGTAAAATCAAGATCGGTCAACAAAGGCATTTTATCCCGCATGGTTTTAAAATCACGCGCATCCAGTGTGCCTGTTAAAGTTAGTGCTGAAAGAGAACTGAGCTCATCAGGGGTGAGAGCGGTATATAATTCTCCGGCAGTGATATCGATCGTTTTTGGGGCTATATTTTGTGTAACTTCTACAATTTGAGAGATACAATCGGGAGCTGATACAGTGATAATTCCTTTTCTTGGATTAGCTGTCAAATTGTCTTCTGCAATAAGGGTAAGCATCGTGTTCCCCGAGCCTGAACCGGTATTTACAGTAAGCCAAGGTTGATCAGAGCTGACTGTCCAGGCTACATTTGATTTTATATCAATATTAACGCTGCTTCCTGCATTATATCGTATTTTTAATTTATTTGTACTTAGTAAAAAACCTGTTGGATTTTCAACTATTTTAGTAAATTCTTTCCATTGGGTTGAAGCTGCATAGAGTGATTTTGACCCATAAGGCACATGTAATGAACAATTGGTTTTATCTATATCGTAAAACACTAAACTAGTGTTGGTCAGGTCAATCGGATAGCTTGAATTTACGATTATTGAAGTCAATCCTCTACAGTTATAAAACGCATAACTACCTATGAAACTCACCGATGCTGGAATGGTAATTGATTTCAGCCCTGTGCAATTATAGAAAGCATTACCATTTATAGAAGTCACAGATGAAGGGATTGAAACAGTAATTAACCCACTACAATCTCCAAATGCATTAGCACCAATAGAGCTGATAGTTAATGGTAATTTAATGTTTTTCAAATTTGTATTCCCATATCGTGCACTGCTATTATAAAAAGCATTCATTGGTATAGTATTGGCAGGATAAGTGCCTGTTACGCCAGCATAAGCAGCAATTGAAGCTCCGGATAAATCCAAATCGGCCAAATGAGGCATGCTGTCACACAGCACTTTAAAATCACGTGCATCCATTGTGCCGGTAACTGTAAGCGTCGAAAGTGAGTTCAGCTCATCGGCTGTAAGAGCAGTTGAAAGTCCTCCGGGCAAAATACTCACTGTTTTTGGAGCGAGCTTTTGAATTACTGTAACTGTTTGGGAAACAGAACCGGGAGCAGACAGTGTAACAACTGCATTTCGGATGGTTGTAATTTGAGTATTATCTGAAGTAAAAGTGAGTGTGTTATCACCTGTACCCGACGCCGGAGTCACTGTTAACCATGTTCTATTTGAACTGGCTGTCCATGCTACATTGGCTTTTACATCAATGCTAGCTGTACTACCTGGATGATATGTAAGTTCAACTTTATTGGAACTGATAAAAAAGCCTGTTGATTTTTCAACGATATTCGTAAATTCATTCCACTGATTGGCTGTTACGTAACGTGCTTTTGTTCCATAAGGTACATTCAGTATGCAGGAAGTTTTGTTTACATTATTGAAAACTGCTGTATATTTAGTTAAGTCAACAGGAAAAGAGTTTTCTATATAAATTGAATTTAAACCTGTGCATCCATCAAAGGCATATGAGCCAATTGTGCTGACCAAGCCCGGTATAGTTATAGAACTTAGACTTGTACATCTTGAAAAACAAAAGTTGGGAATCCCTGAAAGCGTAGCTGGTAAACTGATTGAATTTAAACTTGAACAATAGGCAAAAGCATAGTCTTTTATTGTATATAAATACGTTGGCAAGCTTAACTTTTTCAAATTGCTGCAACCATAAAAAGCAGAATTCCCAATCGTATATACTGAATTTGGTATATAGATTGAATCCACGCTGTTGCAATGATAAAAAGCATAATCTTTTATAGAAGACATGCCCGAAGGAATAACGATAGTTTTCAGATGAAGGCAACCTTCAAAAACATTTCCCGAATTATAAGTGTAAGGAGTTGTTGCAGTTACAAGCCCTTTGCAATTCTGAAAAGCATTGTAATTAATGTTGGTGTTTGCCGGAATTGAAATGGAAGTAAGAGCGTTACAGCCTGAAAATGCCTGATTGCCAATGGACTTGATGGAAGTTGGAAGTTGAACCGAAGCCAATCCTGTACAGCCTGAGAATACCGAATTGTTTATAACACTAACCGATGAAGGAATTGCTATGGACTTTAAACCAACACAAGCTGAAAAGCATGATTCACCAATTGAATTAATTGTAGAAGGAATTGTGCTTAGAACCAGCGCCGTACAACCCGAAAAAGCAGATTTACCCAGAGAAACCAATGATTCGGGAAAATTGACAGATATTAATTTTGAACAACCTGAAAAGACTCCTTCATTAATGCCTGACAAAGCTGTAGGCAACGTCAACGCACTTAAGTTACTGCAATTCTGGAATGAATAAATTCCCAAATTGGTTACTGCATTTGGTATAATTACTGATTTCAGTCCGCTGCAACCCGAAAAAGCATACGCGCCAATTGTAGACACACTATCCGGAATGGAAATAGATTCAATTCCTGTACAGTTTGCAAAAGCCCGATCACCTATACTTTTAACCGAAGCGGGTATTTTGAATGTTGTAACATTGGCAGGAAAGGCATTGAAGGCATAATTTTTTATAGAAGTTAGCCCGTCGGGTATAATAATGGTTTTAAGTTTCGTACAGCCTACAAATATATTGCTTCCGTTTGAAATGTCATTCCCGTAAGGTATTGTTATTGTAGTCAGTCCACTGCAACCACCGAATACACCACTTTTTATAGTTGTAAGTCCTTTTGGAAAAACGAGTGAAGTTAATAAACTACAACTTGAAAACGCATCGTCTTCAAGAGTAGTCAGCGAATTGGGTATCTTTACTGATTTCAATTTCATATTTTGCCAAAATGCACCCCGACCAATTGAAGTTACACCTTCGGGAATCGTTATTGAATCAAGATTGATACAGTTATAAAATGCATGTGTTCCAATAGAAGTTAGTGTTGAAGGAAGGGTAATTTTAGTCATGCTCCCCAACTGGTAAAAAGCGCCATCCTTAATTGTTGTAACCCCTTCGGGAACTATGATAGTTCGTAGGTTATTGCAGCCTGAAAATATATCACCTCCATCATTTGAGCATGGGGTGGTGGCAACAACTAATGAATCGCAACCAAAAAAGGCAGGACCGTAATATGAAATCTTAGTTGGAGGCAATATTACTGATTTAACACCACAGCCAGAGAATGCAGATGCTCCTATCGAAGTAACGGTTGCCGGAATTTCTACCGAAAGCAATCCGGTACAGTTATAAAAAGCTGTAGATCCTATTCGAACTAAGTTAGTTGGGAAAGAAATTTTTCTTAATGTGCTCTTTTTGAAGAACGCCTGATCTGGTACAGTATCAAGTGGACTTGTAATTCTTGCTTCGCTCAAATCCAATATCTGAATCACTGACAGACTATCACGCATATAAAAGAAATCGGACTTGTTTAAAGTACCTGTTACTTTTAGGTTGGTAATTGTTTTTTTCTCTGCTGGCGTGAATAATCCTGCTAAAGCTCCCGCTGTATTGTTTACGGTTTTTGATACCTGTGCCTGCCCTAAAGTAAAAAGGGATAAACAAATAAATAATAAAATTGGTTTTGTAATTTTCATGCGTTTATTATTTTTTAGATAGTTGTCACATGGAACCTGTCTGCCGAACAGGCAGGCTCGCAATGAACATCGTCTTTGGATTAAACTGTTGTTTTAATGCTCGTTTCATATTGTATTGATTCTTTATGTCCTAACTTTGTTTTTTTTCACGGGAGCAAAACCTGCTTATGCACTTTTAGCTCGTAAATCTGATAACTTATTTAATTACGCTAATAGTGTCGTACAATATCGTATATGGAGATTTGTTCGATTGAAAATAGAATTCTCCAACCCGGTTAAAGGTCAAATTAAATACGGTATCAGTCCCTATTAAAACGTCATTACAATCCAAACTTTCATTATTAAATCCCGTAGCAGTTATCTGATAATAATTCTCGTCATTTTTAGTCAGGCTAATTTGCAGATTACTCCAACAGCTGTTAGGTGCATAAGCGTATACGTGAATTGGAACTACTTCTCCAATTTTTACCGTTAAAGGGATTTCCGTATTAGCAATAACAATAGGCTTGTATTGTCCTGTTTCGTCTTCTCCTGAGCAACTCAATAGAAGGATGGCAATCAGAATGATATGGATGTACTTCATGTTTTATTATAATTTCTGTTGTTATCTATCATTGTATAAAAACGCGAAAATCAAAATCTTTTTCCCTCGCTGTCGCACAGCGGCAAAGTGAATTGAAAATCAGCGAAGCTAATATCCTTCAACCCGACATTTCCTTGCTGCATTGTGCCGACTGCAGGAAGTATAAGTATTACCTGCTGGTTATTATTTTGTTAGTCTTCAAATAATTATCAATATTCGCTGAAACGTTATATTTATAGTCGTAAAAATGTGAACAACTATCTTTATTTAAGGGTTTATTTTTCTCGTCAACAAGCTTATAAAATTTGTTGATTATTTTAAAATCGCTATTGTAAAATACAGTTTTTGTTTCGTAAGCTACTCCATCAGTACAATTGCTGTTGAAAAAATTGGTTTGTCTTTCGAATGCAAACGTTTTTCCTGTTTTGTCAAAGTAATGTGTGTAAACAATAAACCAGTCTCCGCTTTTACTGGTTGGTAATTCTGATATAGTAATTGCTTTGCCTAAACTGTCTTTAAAAATATAATAAGTAGTTATAGCCTCTTCCGGTACTGAGTCGGTTTCTATAAGTGATGCAGTACCGGTTTCTGTTAGTTTTATAAAAGTCAAACATTCTCCTTTACTGTTTTTGATTAAAGTGTCAATTTCACTCTTTTCATATCTCAGTCTTTCCATCAGGTCGGGTTCCGGAATTGAAGTCGAAGTGTTCTTTGAGTTACAAGCACAAAGAAGTCCAAGTATAATTATCAGTAAGTAAGTTAGTTTTCTCATATTTTTTTACTTTTACACTTGCTTCTAATCGATTCACGCCAAGGGAGTTTGGCTACGCCGATTTTCAATTTACCCTAAGCCTCTCACGGAACCCCCGAAATCATTCGGGGCAAGCTGTGCTTGAAAGTTTCCCTTCACACGACTCTTTATGTTATTAATTAACCCGACGCTTCCTTGCTGCGTCGCAGATCCCAATGTATCGGGAATTGTGCCGACCGCACGAAGCATAAGTGTTAGGGCTTCGTTTTTTTTTATTCGATTAAGCATCTATTCAGAAAAAGGTTACCTCTATATTTCTCAGGTGTTATGTCAACCCCGTTCTTAATCATAAGAAGTAGTCTCCATAAACCAGCTCCATACCTTTCGGTCTTAAATGTTATTTTGTTATTTTCCTGTGTTTTTCCAGAAATATATTTAAGTATTTTCATTGTAGCGCAGTTTTCATTTCCTTTTCTAAATTCACCAAATACAATTAGACAATCTGAATCATATCCTTCAGGTTTTTTAATTTGAATAATTTGTCCAGTAGATAAGTCGAAAATAAATTCCGAAAGTTCATAGGTTGAAAATGAAAAATGACTTTGTTTGTCTATGAATCCATAATCGTCATAAGTCCAGATAATGCCTTCAGTAGTCCTTGAAATATTACACGTGTCATTAAGAATGTCTGATAGTTTATAACTTTTTAATAGTTTGCCCTTTTTTTATATCCATAAAGCATTTTTTTCTCCAACATTTCGATCTCCCATACAGTCATCGATAACAACTATATTTTGTCCGTTGTCTGAAACGAATACAGTCATACTTGAAAAACCATTGTCTTCAATACTATATTTTAAAAAACCGTTTCTGTTAGTCAAAATCCATTTTTTCTTATGAAGTTGCATAGAATATTCTCCATTTGAGCTTTCAAATTTCGTTTCGAATCTTGGTGCGTCCGCAAAGCAGTCGAATATAGAAACAAGTCCAAGAAATAATAGAAGAGTTTGTTTAATCATGGTTTTTTTTCCTTTTTTTTTTAATATGCCCCTAACGACCGAGGCGTCGAGTAGGCAAAGGGAGTTTGGCTACGCCGATTTTCAATTCACCATCGCGTTCTCACGGAACCCCCGAAATCATTCGGGGCAAGTTGTGCTTGAAAGTTTCCCTTCACACGGCTCTTTATGTTATTAATTAACCCGACATCTCCTTGCTGCGTCGCAGATCCCGAATTCTATCGGGAGTCGTTCCGACCGCACGAAGCCCTAAGTATTAGCAGCAGTATTTTTCGATTCATTTTCTATATCTTTTTTTATTTGTATTGCCATTTCAATGTATTTTTTTGATGTTGATTTGTCTTCATTCTTTAATATTTGAGCAATTGACAAATAAGCGTCATGTAGGTTTCCCAAAGAACCTATTTCAGTAAATAATTCTATTGATTTATTTAAATAGTCTTTACAGGTTTTCAATTCTGCATTCTTATTTTTTATTTGTAGGGCATATGATGACCATAGATAACCTAAGCCTGCTATTTCTTTATTATAAAAACTATCGCTAAGAGATAATTCAGTTAATAATTCAAAGCCTAGTATTATAGATAATATTTTTCTTTCAATTCCATTTTTTCTTACATTATATTTGTAATTATCCATATCAAATTCATCACTATCTTTTTTATCTATATTGCTCGTTTGTTTTTCAAAGTTTTCTAGTTCCGATGATGTCAGATAATAAAAGATGGTTAAAAGTTGAAAAAATATTTCTAGATCGCTATTTGTTATACAACTCCTAAAGTCTGAACTTCGACATATTTTTCTTAATTCTTCTTGACTAATAAAACCTTCGAGAAAGAGACCAAAAAGATTTGATAACACAGATTGAGAGACAGTAGCTATTGGAGAATTTTCTTTTTCAGAAATTATTTTTTCTTCTATTTTTTCCGAAAGAAACTCAAAAAACTCATTATATTGATCTACAACTAATCCTTCATCCAAGAAATCAGATACTTTATGTTGTAAAATGGCGTCAACAAAAATACTAATTGCAGGATTACTTGTTAAAAAATCATTAGCCAAATTATTTGATTTATAGCCTTCGAAGTATTGTCTTGCAAGTACCTCAAGCGTTTGGTTGTATAAATTACTAATATCATGAAGCCTATAAATAATGCCTGGTTTCTTTGCCTTTTTCAACATCTCATCTTGTAGCTTTTTCAATCTTTCTTCATCAGACATAATGAGATGATGATCGGGATATAATTCCTTATGAATTTTAAAACTATGATGTAAAACATCCATTTCAAGAAATGTCAATGGCTTTAACATTTTAATAACCTTATCACTTTTGCTTAGATCGCTCATGTGGGCAACTATAAACACTACTCCTTCAGCTCCTTCTCCCGCAACACCAGTTATTAAATAATCACCCATTATTGTTCCTATAAAATCTTCTCTTTTTAACACATCTTTAATTTTGAATACTATTAAAGGAATATTGGTTGTATTTTGTAGTGATTCTTTTCTACATGTTCGATACTTCCGTAACCACTTAACTTCACAGGTACTGATGATAAAAGATTTGATAAATAATCAGTATTCCCTGAAGTAAATGGAATATATTTCCTTGATATTTGAATGGTAAATTTGTAGTCATCAATTTCACTCTCAAGTTGCAATATTGGATATACCATTGGATCAGCATATTCAAGGATGAAATGTGCAATACCTATAGGCATGATATTATTCTCCCCATAATCTATTTCTATTTCGTCAATTTGATCACTGATCCTGTCAATAAGATGAAAAGTCTCATTAAAGAATACAACCGGTTCGGAAGAAACGGGTACTTTTTTATTTATTAACATTTCACCTTTTAAAAAAATTAGTTGATTATATTTTCGATAGTGTTCATATAACTGAATAAGCTTTTCTTCATTGGAAAGAGTTTTTGAATTGTCATATCTTTCATCAAATGACAATTTATTTAGGTTGTAAAACCTATTTAGTTTAGTTGTACTTAAGTAAAAACTGTGATATAAATGTTTTTTTACATTTTCAAAATTTGAATATAGAGAATAAAATGATATTACATTTTCAGATATTGATTTATCTTTAGTTATTAAGTTTAAAGAGTTAATGTCAATTTTTCTATCTGATTCATTATTCCTTAAAAGTTTTATAATTTGATTAATCTTATCTGGAGCAGATTTTTCGAATTGTTGTTTTAGATAAATCTCTAAATAATCTTGGTTTTCAGGAATCTCAAATTGAGAAGTGCTAGTAAATTCTGTTTTCAACTTTGTCTCAAGTGCCTCTATCAAAATAGTATAATCATTAACTTTATGAATGGGTATAGATAAAGTATTGATATTTTTTAAAATCGTTGTGATATCATCTATCCTTTTCCTTATTTCAGCATACAAGTTTAGATCGCTAAAAATTCCTTGCAAATTAGTTAGCGATCCCATTTTTATAGCTTTCTCCAAGTTGTTTATTTCATTCTCCCAATAATGAACATATTTAATTCTGTCGGTGGCTTTAAAAATATTTGTATCAGGTAGTATTAATGGAAAAATCCGATTATAAAAATCATCATTCGCAATCTTGAGCAATTCATACATACAATTTTCGGACTTTAGGTAATTTTCACTTAAGATGAGAATAATGTACTTCCCATTACCTATTCTATCCATGAATTCTTTTACTAAACCTTTGTAGCCAAGATTACTTTTATCTCTTACAATATTAAAATTCTTTGATTTAAATATATTTTCAATTTCATCAGCTATTTGGTTGCTTTCTTTTTCCCAAGAATAAGAAATAAATATTTCAGGTATCTTCATAGTTTATTAATATTGCTGCTAACAATTTATATCGGCACCTAGGTGACCTTATATAAACTTTAGTCTTTGGCTTTTATATTGTTCTTCTTTTATCCCCCCAAAGATATGAACTATTTTTTAAATTAACAACTATCTATTAAATGATTATAAAAAAGAACGGATTATATGGTAATTTTTTATAATAAATACGGGCTTCACCTAAGGTAAAGCCCGTATAGAAGCGTAGTGTTGGAAGCCATCTGCTGACAGATATTTTTGATTACATTGCCCTTTTGGGGTACTATAGTATCAGCGTTGTATTCATACTACTCCATGGACCGGCCAGAGCAGGGTGTTTGGTATTGTACCAGCGCAGATAGATATAGAGGTATTTGCCCGACGAGGCGGAACCTGCATCCAGATTGAACGAAGCCCGGGTGGAGATTTCTGCTTTCAGGCCTTCGGCCTCGGCCGAAGCGGGCGGAGTGGTACCTACAGCATACATATATTGCACACTATCGGCTCCGGCGCATATGCCCGCACGCTGACTGGTGGAAGTATAACATTTAACCGACACCGAACCTCCGCCTATGGGCTGAATGGTAGGCGATACCATCTCGCTGATAGGGGTAACAGCTATCGAACGGGTAGTTTTTTCCAGCGGACCGCTTTTGATATTAAAGGTTTCCAAATCGGTAATAGTAGCGGCTGTCGACGATGCTATCCTGTCCAGGATATGATTACTTTGATCAAATGCCACACAGTTTTCAATCACTTCGTACAACTGATCGATAACCGTTGTGGTACGACTGTTTTTCTTATCGCCATACTTCAAATAAAGTGGCGTCCATTTTGTTTCAAATCCCTTCCAGGTACCCACTTCGGGTTCGGTTATGCCCAAACGACTGGCATTGGTAGGCGTACCATCTGATAAATAATTGCTTGTAATGCTAATGTACGGACTAAAGGCGTCAATTAACCGCGGAATTCTTGTTTTTGTTCCCATAACAGTAGATTAATTAAAGTTGATAAATAAAAAATATGTTGTTTCATACTAAAAAATGACTTTGCAAATATAAGGGCTTCTTCTTTCATTTCATATAGCCATTTGTAGTCATTTTTAGCATAAAAACAGACAAATAGAGCTGTATTTACAAAATATTTTAAACTTTTATTATCATTTTTCAACTATTTGTTTAATTTTGCACCCATCCTTTCATATGTTTGTTACCTTATGTTTACCTTAATTTCTACATCTGATTTGCAACAGCTGTATTTTGACAGGATATCCAAATACAATTGTAAAGTAACGGAGGACGACTATGCTCTCTTCGAAAAAACAAAACTTTTACTCTGCCTTATGTCCGAGATTGAAAACTACTCAATGGCCGTGTTCGATCTGTACAAAAAGGAATTTATCTTTTTTCGCTCCGGGATAAAACACAAGACAAGTACCGGATATGATAACGACAACAAGCATCTGCATCAATTTTACGCCCATCTGCACCCCGAGGATATAGGTTTTGTACTCGACACCAAAATAAAATTGTTCGATTTCCTGACCGGCTTGCCACCAACGGAACGAAATAATTATAAACTTGTTTTTAATTTCAGGATGAAAAATCAGGAGGGAGCATATTGTCAGTATATCCAGCGACAGATGGTCATCGAATCGGACAACGAAGGGAAACCCTGGCTGGTAATGAATATAAACAATTTGCTGTCGGAACAAAGCACCAAATTTACACTACAGCGGTATTTGGTCAATTTAAAAACCGGGAAGTTTCATCTGTTTAACAGCGAGCCTGAAGATGGCGCTTCCCAACTGTTTACCGAACGCGAAAAAGAAGTGTTTGCGCTGATAGCGCAAGGATTAGACACTACGGCCATTGCCCAAAAATTGTTTATCAGCGAGCACACAGTCAAGAATCACCGCAAACATGTGCTTAGCAAAACCCATGCAGGAAATAGCACCCAGGCATTGCTGCTCGCCAAATACCTGGGAATCATTTAATTTTACATCACTACCAATCCACTCAGCCCCGCGAGACATAACTTTTTTGTTCCGCCGGGTAAGCTTTATGGTTTGCCAAGCTGGCTTTATAGTTCACCAAGCTGGTTTTATGGTCTGCGGAGCTAGCTTAATGGTCTGCGAAGCTAGCTTAATGAACTGCGGAGCTAGCTTAATGAACTGCGGAGCTAGCTTTATATTCTGACAAGCTAGCTTAATGGCCTGCCAAGCTAGCTTGTTGTTCCGCAAAACTGATTTTATACGCTACCGAAGAGAACAAATACAAGTCAGAATTGTGTCAGAATTAAAAGGTATTTTAACTATATTATATAGGGAAAATTGAATAGTTTTGTTGCCATTGATAGTATTATATCTTTTGTATTCAGTTTCATTGTCTGTTTCCGACGGGAGAAAAGTCTATACAACGTGACAGTAAAAATACTCCTGTCTTTTCAGCAAGCTATAAGTGATTGTATTGTGCAAAGCCATACCTTCACTTTGAAAAAACAGTAATCACTCCTCCTCGTTTGCAAACCGAGGAGTTTCTGCTTAGGCCGCAAACGATTTTATATTCAGCCTGATCCATTCTTCCAGGTCATCTTCAACATCAATATTTAAACGCTTTTTTATTTTTTTCCTTCGTGAATACATAGTGTTTTTAGTCATGTTCAGTACCTGACAAGTATCTGAAATATCGACTCCTAAACATATCATTGAAATAACAATCATATCGGGTGGCGTTAATTCAGTATGACTATTTCGTATTTCAATGAGTTTATTGTTAAACAGACTATTGGTTTCATCAATATAATACTGCCATTCTTTTTCAGACAATATAATCTCATTTGCAATTATATCAAAGTAGTTAATCTGTTTAACAGGATCAAATTGTCCTTGCCGTACTCTGTTGAAATTGATTGTCATATCTATTTTTTGTCGTAACTTTGATAGTAACAAATCATGCTTTTTCCGATTCTCCGATTCTTTCTTGTTCAATTCTAATTCCAGTTTTTGTTGTTCCAATGCTTGTTGCAATTGTTTTTTCTTGAATTGACTATTTATCATTAATAAAATATTTATAATTATCAATACAATAATCACGAGTACTGCAATCCAAATTATTTTAGATCTGTTGGCAATTTTAAGTTCCGCATTCTCCTTTTCTTTTTCGACAAGATCAAACTGCTTATCAATACTATATATTTGATCTCTTAGTTTCGCTACAAAAATTGAATCTTGAAAAATATAAGCATCTTTCATCGCTTCATATGCTTGATTATAATTGCCTTCATTGCCATACACATATGCGTTTACCAATTTCTTTATTACTTCGTTAACAGAAGAACTAGTTTCCTTATTTGATACTTCTAAGTAATACTTCGCCGAATCGTTCATATTAAGTCTTGAATAAACATGCGCTAAAATAGCGGCATATCTTATTCGCCCTGAAGGACAATACTTGTATCCTATAGTCAGGTGATTGATAGCCTTTCTATAGTCTTTATTGTACAATAGTTCACCTTCGTAAGCTATAAGTTCATATTTCAGAGCAGTATTATTCAGCTTTTCACGTAAATTTTTAGCTTTGTTCAAATAAAACATTGTGCTGTCAAAAGGTTGATCTAATTGGAAATACATTTGCGACATCTGGTAATAACAATACATCTTATACCTATCGTTCGAAGTGCGTTCGAAAATTTTCAAAGCTTTTTTAAAATACTCATTGGCATGATAATAATTCTTTTCCTTTACATAAACATAACCCATATTTAAAGTTGCTAAACCCAAAATATCAGAAGTCTCTATGTTATCCAAATCTGATATCGCTTTTTTGTATGCTAATAACGCTTCTTTATTTCGTTGTAATAATTCTGATATACATCCTGATAAGTAATAAGCTGTACCGCGATATTTTTGTAGTTTACTATTTTCGTAATATCTAACAGCCACATTAATAATACTATCCGATTCTATATTCATAAAAAGTTTATACTGTGCATGAGTAAAATGCAGACACCATGCTGCATAATCCGCTCTCGAAAGTTTTTCCGGATTAGAAATTGATTTCAAAATCGTATAAGCACTATCTGGATATTCGTATAACACACTTTCTGCTTTTAATATTTGTACGTTATTCGTATAGTCCGCTTCACAAGCATACATGAAAACTATCACTAAAACTCCAAAAATGATTTTAAAACTTCTCATACTTTATTTACAATACAGGTGTTAAAAAACAGCTATTTTAAAGTCTGAGTCATCCCCATACCCTAAAAAGATTTTTTTATTTTTTTATCTATATAAATATCAACTTATTACCACAATCAAAAACTGAGGGCCGTACCGTATTTATTTTTGACGATTTGGCGCTTCCTTAGTAACTTTGAATGCAAAATTAATAAAAAAACACTCATTTGAAACAGACAATTATTATAATGAAAAAAATTGAATTCTTAACTCTGCTTATTCTGTTATCAGTTTTTACATCTATTAGCGCCAAAGATGTTGTTATCGTTAAACAAAATTCAGGGATGCAAGATCCCGGTCGTCCCCGTTTACCCGTACTTATTCCACTAACGGCAGACATATCCCCTACGGAGTTATACCTTCATTTTACTACGGCGGTGGGAGTAACGAACATAACCGTAACCGATGGCGATGGAGTTATTCTTCACTCCGCCTTGTTCGACACTGAAGCCAACAGCGAATTATATATACCGGTAGATATGTGGAACTCCGGTGACTATACTGTTACAATCAGCTATGGAAGTATAATACTCGAAGGCAAGTTTGATATTTTGTGAAAGATATGTGATAGTATCTGCTTTTTTACCTTGACTAAGATATCCGTCCGGCAGAATTTAACCCTGCCGGGCGGATTGAAAAATTTATTGTTTACACTCATTTTTAGGGCTATAACAGAGAAAATGGTTTTCCTTTAAAGAGAAAACCTGTTTTAATTGAAAAACAAGATGCTGACCTGCTCAATTCGGCCCGTTTTTCGCACCTTTTTGATAGATAAAAATAGTTTGTCCTACTTTTTTTCTTGTGTCAGACTTTAAACTGCACATAATCAGATATGTTTAAAATAGCTTTGTCCTACTTTTTTTAAGTAAAAAATTTGGAGCTTGATTGTTTAGTCCCTACATTTACATTCGGGAAATACTATTTTCTATGGAAAATAATAAGTCAGACTAATAAGCTGGCAATAATGCTGTAATCTGAATTAAAACATGAAAACCCCACTCCCCCTCGTTTGACGAGGGGGAAATGGTTGAGCGTTTTCAACGCAAAAAAGATAGTTTAGTAAATAAAAAACCATAATATGTTATCGTAGGATTACATATCTCTTTGTTACAAACAAATAACCATAAACCCCTCGTTGCAAACGAGGGGGAGTCTGGTTCAAGGTCTTTTAGATTAAAGAGTGAGTTCATGGTAGCACTTTAAAAAGCATGACGCTGAACATCCTAACCATGGCGACAGACAGGTGCGGAACATTTTAATAATATAATTTTATGAAAAAACATTTATTTATTGACAAATGCTGTTCGATTCTGAACATGCAAAAAGTTTTTTATGTTTCTGTTCTGTCTCTATTTTTATTGGCAGGATGTTCAAGTGAACAATTGGATTTGAAAAAATCAATTTCGGTTAATGGTGCTAAAGATTGGATTGCTCCATATTCCTTTAATTGGGAAGACCCTAATTTGAACTGGATGCCCTATCCTTCTGGAGATAATGTAGCTCGAATACCTTTACCATGGAATGGGCAAGGAAGTCTATCATCCACTGTCGACCCAGATGTGCTTAATGACAGAAAAGCATCAGATGGTTGGGTATTATTGTATAGCACTTTTAGTCCAGTTACATTATCTTGGAATCCTTATTTTATTTTATACAATAAATATAGAGGGTTAATGAGAGTTTTTTTGTATGTAAATAATTCTAGTTTTGGTTCTTCAAGCTATTTGAAAAATGCCATTACTCAACCTACCAATCAATACTCAATATTAAATTTTGCAGGATCTGAAATTGTAGATGTTTCACAAAATCAAACAAAGGTTACGAAAATTGAACCTGCCCCTCTGGATGGATCCGCTCCATTTGCGACATTTAAATGGTATATGTTACAATATGAATTAGCTTATGACCCAACAATTACGGCTACAAATAGTGCAAATCCTCCTCAATTGAGCTTTAATATAAACTCAGTAGATATTACTCAAGTAAATCTGGGTGGAACAGCAACCGGAACTTTAAAGGGAACGCTCGGGGCAACCGGACCAACAGATATTTTTTCAAGCCTAACCAGCTCGATTAGCCCATTAGGGAAGGGAATTATAGCAGCCGTTGGTAATTCAGCTCTTTCAAGATACAAAACAGATGAAGATACTAATTCTATGGGATTAGATAATACTACCTTCAAAGCCATTTCAAGTGGATTGACGAGTTTAATATCAACAGCAGCTGGCAGTATACCCGGAACGGTATACAATGTTTTAAGTGCCATTGTTGGTGGTAGTAGTGGAGGAGGAGGTCAAACTGTAAGTTTAAATTTAAAAGCTGATATTAGTTTAGCAGGTACAATGACTAATAATACAGGATTGCCATCTACTCCTGCTTCAGTGTATTTTCCAGGCAGTCTTTTAGCTGATGCTAATGGAAATTACAATGTACAAGGTTTTGTTCCACTGTATAATAATACACTTGGGGTGTTTAATATAACAGCCAAGCCAACAGTGACCCTAAATTACAATTGTTATAACTTAGGTAGTACTGGTATAAACCAAATATATCAATATCGAGTTGTTAATAATTCATATAGTATCCAATGGAACCCAGCAGTTTTAAGCATTGCCACTATTTCAAACCTATCAACTGAAGTGGTTGTTAGTACTGGAACTAATGATATTACTAGTTACTTAATAGGTAAATCTGGTAGAACTGAAACTCTTCAAGGAACACCTAACTGGTGGATAGGTGGAAATGGTAGTTTCGATGCAGTTTTTAGAACTCCAAATACTACTCCACGAGTTCGCTTTTATGATAATCAAGTTTATGTCAGAATTTCATTTGTTGTTCACCCAAATAATGGAGCCCCAGATGTAGCTATTGTGAAAACATTTAAAGCCAATAAACAGATTATTAATGATACCCAAATTAATTATTGATAAAATAGTTATATTATAAATATAAGACCTGTCCAATGGATAGGTCTTATTTTAATTATTTGGACATGCCTTTTAACTGCTATATAAAATATATATATTTATTCTTACTATTGGTTTGTGAGTGTATAGGTATAAATCACATATCTGCCCAAACAGCTATTGGCGTAAAATGGGGATATACTGATAATTATATAAACGCTGACTTATCAAATCGGGAATATACACATCTGGAGAACCTGGGAGGTTATAGTTTAGGAATCATATACAAAAAGACTATCACAAATATTTTTGCTCTTAAAGCTGAACTCGGATTGATTCAAAAAAATTATAGAGTAGAAAGAAGTGAAAGTTATACCGGAATTTATGAAAACTACCATAATAGTTATTTTCAGTTGCCTCTCACAGGGCAAATTGATATTTTCAAGAGACCAAAATTTAGTATTGCCTTAAATGGAGGGGCATATTGCGCATATTGGGTCTATGCTAAAGTAAATGGTGTAACTCCAAATGTTTTTGATACATCAAATCAACTTGTTGCAGATGGACAAGGTACTCAAAATTTCTATTTAACTAGTTATTCCGAAAAATATAATTTTAACAAGTTCAAGGATAATCGTTTTGAATTTGGGTTACAAACAGGTGGCACATTACAATATAGCATAAATGAAAAACATAGTTTTTTTCTGGAATACAACTACTATCAGTCTTTTTCAGATATACAAAAAAAATATATGGTTAATCAAAAATCTAGAATAAATCAAACATTCTTATTGTCAGCTGGATTTCTATTGAGATTTAACAAAAAAATAAATACTAATGAATAAGCTATTGTTTTTTATTATCTGCATCGTTTTTGTTTTATATGTTTTGTTTTTCTCTTCTTGCCAAAAGAATGAATTGGAAATCTCGATTTCTCCAACAAATTCCACCGAACTCTTTGAAGCTTTCTGGAACAAGATGAATACTAATTATGTCTATTGGGACATAGATACTACTAACTGGGATAAAATTTATTCTGATTATAAACCGGCATTTGCGAAACTTGATATTAGGCAAATTAATGATAAAAATCAAGCTATTCAATATTTTAGGGAAATGACTAAAGGATTAATCGATTGCCACTATAATATTACCTTCGGTGATTCTCTTATTCCTAATTATATCATATTCCCGGCACTTGAAAAAAAACTGAAAGCTGTAAACTTTCATCAACGTTTCAATTATTATGGAATTGACAGAATGTATCTAGATGAAGGCTACAAGATAGGCACTTCTTATTCCAATCCGAACAATCCAATAACAGTGTTATATGGTACTATTAATAATCGCATACTGTTTTTCTCATGCACCGGATTTGCACTATATGAAAGATATATTTCAAGTACAACAAATCCTGTTCAAAGAACAATGCAATTGTTCTTTGAACAGCTTCTCAATTTGCCGATTGATATTCAAGGGATTATAATTGATGTAAGAGGAAATCAAGGAGGTGATTTAGCCGATTTGAATTTTTTTGTTGGTCATTTTATTGATAGTCCATTACATTTTGGATTCACTCAGACAAAAAGTAATAATGGAAGGCTTGACTATACGCCATGGATAAAAGCTTATGTAAATCCAGAACCTACAGGTAAAAGGATAGACCTTCCAATAGTGATATTGGCGGATATGTATACAGCTTCTTTAGCTGAAGCAGCTCTAATGGCTTTTAAAGTATTTCCCAAGTGTACTTTTATTGGTGAAAAAACATGGGGGGCAACTGGTCCATTAGTAAAAGAAGATGTTTATAGTGCAGGACAATTTAAAATCAATGGTTTTCTTAACGTAACTACAGCTTCATGTAAGTTCAAATATCTGGATGGTAAAGTATATGAAGGACAAGGATTCTCACCAGATATTTCAGTTCTTTTCAATCAAACTGAAATTTTTAGAGGAAAAGATTCTCAACTAGAGAGGGCTATTGAAGTAATACATTAGACCCGTTTTGGATCAAACTTTCAACTGGGTTACAATCTTAAATAAATCAATTATACTCCTCTTTATATATCCACATAGGATAGTCAATCATTGAGTTTAATATCTGTTGCAAATGTACGTCATTTGTTGCTTTTTGGGTTGGAGTGATATTTTGAGTTTCCTTTTGTTTGAACACAGAGAACCGATTCCCCCACTCCCCCTCGTTTGCAACGAGGGGGAAATGGTTGAGCGTTTTCAACGTACAAAAGATAGTTTAGTAAATAAAAATCCATAATATGTTATCGTAGGATTACATATCTCTTTGTTACAAACAAATAACCATAAACCCCTCATTGCAAACGAGGGGGAGTCAGAAATTAATGGTGAAAAATCTTATGAAGTAGCAGATTTATTTGTTAGATTAGATAGCAGAGATGATAATAAGTGGACAACTGTAAGTAGTGATAAAGGTACTGTTACAAAATACTGGAAACCAAATGCGCAAAGATGGTATGATTGTTACAGTTTCTATTTTATTGAAGACGATGGAGGTGGAACCGTATTTAATCCATGGGAGGAAATAACATTAATGGGACAAAAATTCGGGAAAGAATTTACTGATTCGACAACACAGAACTGGATCACAGACTCACTTGAAATGCTTGATGTAGCTGGTAAACTTTATAAACAGTGGTGCTTGAGCGGAGATGATAAAATTGGTTATGCCTATCTGAACTATTATGATGATCCTGAGATGTCATACGAAACGAATAGTGCTGAAGGAGGGGGAACATTGACAGTGAAATTTAGCGATACAGAAAATTAAAAAATCGACAACAATATGAAAAAAACAAATTTTATTTTTTGCTTGATTATTTTTCTTTCAATACTTAGTAAGATTCATGCTCAGAACTGGAATGATTACGCAGCATTCCGTATGGGTTATTCTACACCATCAGGCGGTATCACTACAAACAATGGATTAAACTTGCAAGTTGAATATGGAAAAACCTACAAATGGATGAGCCTGGGCATTGTGTTGGATTATGTTCCTAACTTGCCTGCTGATTCGCACGAGTCGGGGAGTATGGTAATGACTTCGGATAATACAATAAGTCAGAGTTTTTCGGGCAGCAAAACTTTAGAGAATTATACTGCACTGTCACTGCATGCAAGCGTGAATGTGATCCGGTTGTTTACTCCAGCATCGAAACACTTATTCAAAGTGGGATTAAAAGCAGGTATGGGTCATTACATTGAAATTATACAAGAGGATGACAACCAAGATGCTATAAACGCGTTGAGATACCAGTCTGAAATTAAAAATCATCTTTCATTTGATTGTATATATGAATTTTCTGTGAGTGAAAAGCTAAACATCGGCGCTTTTTATGAATCCGGAGTATTTAATTGTACCGGAATTAGTATCAGTCGGAATTTTTGATCAGATTTTGTTCACCATAGCGTAATTCGTGCGTAATACTCACACTCCCCCTCATTTGCAAACCGAGGGGGAGTATGATGGATACCTAACTGTAAAATATAAAGATCATGAATAAATTCTATTTAACTCTTGTCGTTTTATTACTGGCAATTTCGAACCTATCTTCTCAAAATTATAACAAAGATTTTAGTTATAAATTAAATTCCGGTTGGGGTTTTTTGGGAGATGGGGATCTACCTACTCTTTCGTTGGAAAATGAGTTTACATATAATATTAATCATTATTTTTCGACATCTCTAACCTTCGGAATAGGAAGAAATATAGAAACCTCACACGCACATAGTGATTATCTTTTTGGAAGTTTCGACATGTATATCTCTCCATTTAAAAACAACAAAAGAAATAACTTTAAAATTGGTGGAGGTTATTCATACATTGATGTTTCAAATACATATGTGATGATTAGGTTTTATGAGAACGGAGAAAAATATGATTTTTATGATTATTATCCCAATAGACAGCATGCTTTTAATATAGTTATCGACAATGAATTTAAGATTAACTCCCGATTTATGATTGGACTAAAAGCATATACAATTGGTAACAATGATCAAGGTGGAATATTGAGTGGGATATCATTTAAATTGGGCGTTTCACTATAAGTTATTTTTACAACACGGCCTAAGTTTATAGCTTAGACCGTGTAAATCAAATTTTGTCTGAATGATTTTTTATTTTCACGCAAACAAACTCTATAAACCTTGGAAGTTAAATTAATACTTACTATACTCATTAGCAAAAAACATGAAAAAAACAATTATCGTAATTCTATTTTCTTTGGCTATGCCTCTTACTTCTTTTGCTCAAATAAATTATGGAGTAGTTGTAGCAGCAGGTACATCAAAAATGGTAACAGCTAATTTTCAGGATAATTGGGGAGAGTTTTATTCAGGAGGCTTATCATTAAGTTACACCGATAAAAATAATTTTATATACGAGACAGGTTTGTATTTTGATTATAGAGACTTGAAAATAGATCATTATTCTTCCGAATTATCTCCAAATGTTGATGGTATATTATATCATATAAATGCTGTTAAGATACCCTTCATCTTTGGAACTAAAATTGACAATGGACTTTTTTCGAAGATTAATTTAATTATTCAAGGGGGTATGTTTTTCTCTTATGGACTAAATGGTAAAGGAAAGATATATTATTATAGTGATTTACATGGTGATTGGTACAATGTAAACAACGTTTTCAAAACAAACAATACCATAATAAACTCTACATCGTATGAATATTCTCCTTTAAAGAGATTTGACACAGGAATACTGCTAAAAGCAGGACTAAAATATCAACAATTTTATTTTAGTTTAAATTCTGAAACCGGATTAGTCAACTTGAATTCTTATTATGATAGTAAGATAAGAAGTTCCAGCTTGTATCTGTCAATTGCATATAATTTTACAAAATAGACTTATCTATAACTCATTCAATGTGTTAAGTCTGTAATGACGATATTTTTTACAAAAACAAAGTGAAGCCGTCACTACCAATAGTTCAAAACTACAAAAACCTGACGGCTTCACTAATATAGTGGAGGGTTGATTAAATTTGGCGTTTCACTTAAATAGAGCAAAAAAAAACAAAAAACCAACAAACAAAATTAATTAATATCTACAATTATGAAACGTAAACTGAACATTTTTAAAGCATTGACTTTATCTCTATTTCTGTTAACCATTGTAGCTTGCGACAGTACAAATGACCTAAAAGTGGAAACTGCAGCATTCTCTGTCAACAACGACTCGGTGTATCTTACAAAATCAATAACTTTTACCGCCAGCGACTCTTTAGGTGGAAACGACTATTCCTGGGATTTTGGAGACGGAAATAAGCTAATGGGAAAATACAATGTAACTCATACCTATGAAAAGGGTGGACAATTTACAGCCATACTGACAATAAATGGATTTAAAAGTTCAAGAACAATCACCGTTTACAAAGGCACTGTTAGTTTCCGGATTATAAATCAAAGCAACGAATATATCAACTTCCTTACCTATATCGATAATTATCTGACAGGTAATGTAAATCGATTTAATGTACAACCAAAATCAAATTCAAACACTATATATTGTATAAATAGTTCTACAACACAAAAACATTTATTGGGCGTTTCATTATTTATAAATAATTCAGAATATATGTTGGAAGATATCCTATGGATCTCGGATTTTGAACACCATGACATTATAGTGACAGACGAAACAAAGGTACATGCCCGAAGTTACTCAGGCAATCCAAATATTGTGATGATTAAAGATTTATAGGTTGAATTGCATTTCGACAAAAAAGAGCGCTGCCAACTACCAAAAACAAGAAATATCCAACTTTACATTCTTTTGAAACTTCTGACCAAAAGCATAATAAATGTTTTTAAACCAAATGTTTAATTATATTATTTTGGTGGGGAATACTATAATTTTTACATTTGCGATGTAAAAAAAGAATATCAACAGATAGAGCTATTTAAAAAGTTACAGGTTACAAGTATGTTTATATTATTAAATGATCGGATGACTCAAAGTCATCCGATCAATTGGGTTAACGAGGGGTAGTCTGGTTTTTCGGTAAGTGCTATTTAAAAGTAAATACAAACCTATATAAAACAAAATTCAAATGAAAAAAATGCTGACGTTTCTCTTCATTGTGCTAATGGCTCCCATTTGTAATGCACAGGAAGAAATTATTTTCAACAAACAGGACATTGATAAAAAGGACATAAAAGTATCCAAAACACTACAGGGACTGGAATTTAATATGGATTTTATCCGTATTTTTCCTGGTAGATATATGGGTTATAAGTTCGGATCAATAGAAACACATCTAAATTATTTTCACGAAAGCAGGATAGCGAGCACCTGGACTTTATTTAAATCTATTGGCATAGGAAATACTTTTTATAATAAAAGAATTTATAATATCACGGCACCAAGTGGGTATGGAAGTGATGTTATAACCGAGCAATATAACTACGAATTGTCGTTGAACCTGAAAATTGAACCGCGCTGGTATTTCGACCAACGGCAGCGATACCGCGAAAATAAAAGTACCCGCAACAATACAGGCTGGTTTCTTTCTCTCCCGCTTATGTTTTCTACAAATCTGATTCAACAGCCGGTAGCCGGTAGTTCAGCCGGTTGGTTTCCCGAAAAATTTACAGCAGACATTATGGCTCCTCCCACCATTGGCTATCGTAACTCTTTTGCCGAAAACTGGTTTATGGAAGCTAATGTAGGTTATATTCCTACAAGAGTATGGCTTAGAAATGGAGAATTTCATATGAAGTCAGCCACAAAGATTGGTTTATTCTCGGCCGATAGTTTCAACTCCGAACTAAAAGTAGCTTATACATTTTAATAAACGTTCTACAAACCTATATAAAACATAATTCAAATGAAAAAAATGCTGACGTTTCTCTTCATTGTGCTAATGGCTCCCATTTGTAATGCGCAGGAAGAAATCATTTTCAACAAACAGAATATTGATAAAAAGGACATAAAGGTATCCAAAACAATACAGGGACTGGAATTTGGTATGGATTTTATCCGTATTTTGCCCAGTTCGGGCAAAGGAGGATATGAGTTCGGATCAATGGAAACCCATCTTAACTATTTTCACGAAAGCCGGATAACAAGTACATGGACTTTGAATAAATCGGTGGGGATAGCCAATGCATTTTACCGTACACTCACTAATGAAAATATATTACCTGGTGGATATGGTAGCAGTACTCAGGTTGAGAAATATTTTTATAACCTGACATTACAGTTGAAAGTTGAACCGCGCTGGTATTTTGATCAACGGCAGCGATACCGCGAAAATAAAAGCACCCGTAATAACACAGGCTGGTTTCTTTCTCTCCCGCTTATGTTTTCTACAGATCTGATTCAACAACCTGTAGCCGGTAGTCCAGCCGGTTGGTTTCCCGAAAAATTTACAGTAAACATTATGGCGCCTCCCACCATTGGGTATCGTAATTCTTTTGCCGAAAACTTATTTATTGAAGTTAGTGCCGGATATATTCCAGTGCGTTCAAGCTTTTATAATGGTGCTTTTTATATGAGGTCAGCCAAAAAAGTTGGTGCTTTCTCGGCAGATAGTTTTAACTCCGAACTAAAAGTAGCCTATACATTTTAATAAATTTTCCTAAGCACATGATAAAGAAAAACAGAACGCGGATAAGGCGGATAATGATAATGACGGATTTAGTCCTGATTTTATTTACTTCGTAAATGACGGATGATAGGTCAGGATTGAAAATCAGCTGACTTCACTTGTGAAGTCTAAATCTGTTATTAAATCCATTCCCGATAGATATTGGAATTCAACCGTAAAAATCTGCTTCATCCGCCTTATCCGCGTTCCTATTTCTACTAATTATTATTGAAATACAATTCTTTCGTCATGTACTAAATAAACGCTCTACAAATAGAATTGACCTGTGAAATTAAAATATGTTTTTATAATAGCGATGGCTGTATCGGTTTTCGCTTCGTGTGGAAAAATAACCGAAGAAGAGGGAGTATTGCAGCTCCAATCTCTTCCTGTCGTGTTTTCGGTGATATCACCTCTCAACCCGGTGCAGGTAAGTCTATCCAAAACCATTGTCCCGAACGGGAGCAACGATACTATTTATTATCCGTCGGCAAGGGTATATGTTTGTGGCGACGATAAAGAGTGGACAGAGCTTAGTCGTGAATCATTAGAAGTGGCAGTTTACAAAGATGTAAACAATAAAATTAAAGTAACTGAAGGCAAGACTTATTTTCTACGTGTCGATATTGCCAATACTACTGTGTCAGCACAAACCACAGTGCCCATACAAAGGGGAAAAATAGTAGCAGCGGAATTTATTGCCGATAGCGAACAGTCACCCGACTTTGATCAATATCTTGGAACACTGACTGTAAAGCTTGAGCTAAACAAAACCGATCCTTACGTACTCACAGCCTACGCTGATTACATTGGCAGTGATTATAGTACTTTTCTGCAACAAAGCAGCATTACCGATCGTATAAGTATTCCGGACAGTGTCAGTGCTTTCAATCTTCATCTGATCACTTTCGACCCCTATCTTGCAAAGTATTGGGCAGCAAAAGCAATAGCATCCCAACAAAGTTTTTCGGAAGGTGATCTCTCCGTTTTTATTGGTACATTTAATGGACTGTTGCCGCCCTACTCCAATATAGTGAATGGGGTAGGATTGTTCGGCAGCTATGCGGCAGATACAAAAAACGTAAAAGTCGCTCAACCCTAATGACAGCACAACAAATAAACTCAATAGACATCGACAAAACACACAAAGACATGATTAGCATTGTCTTTGCTCTTTAATCTTTGCTCTAAAAAAATAACCAGATGAAAAATAAACTTATTCTACTCACGATAACGCTTTTTACTTTTCTGACAGCTTTCCCGCAAACCGATGCAGTTCGCAGCAGGATAAAAGGAAAAATAATAGACGAAAAGACGAAGAAGGCGCTTGATAACTTCCCCATTAAGGTAAAGGAGTTTAACCGAACTGTGTATACCGACGCAAACGGTGAGTTTTTATTCAATATGCCTCCGGGGACTTATGCTTTTGTGTTCGACGATTACCCCTACATTAAGAAAGAGCTAACCCTGGAATTGCTGCACGATACGGTTGTGGAGATAGCGATAAAACCTTCGTTTTTTGAACATCATCTGCGTGAAGTGCAGGTATTGGCTTCGCGAAAGCTGAGCGAAAAGTCGGCGGGAATAACTAAAATCAGCAATGCCGATATGGCAGTGTTACCCGCCATGGTAGGCGAAAGAGATGTACTGAAGGCACTATCGTTGAATGCCGGAGTTACTTCGAGTGGCGAAGGAGCTGCCGACATTCAGGTGCGGGGAGGAATGCACGGACACAACCTGTTCCTGTTGGACAAAGTACCACTTTACTCTACCCAGCATATGTTCGGTATGGTTTCGGTGTACAATCCGGCCATTATCCGAAGCGCCGAACTTCACAAAGCGGGATTCCCTGCCGAGTATGGAGGACGAATAGCTTCGGTGCTGGATGTGAGAACAAAAAATCCTGATTTATCCCGGATAAGTGGCGAAGCTGAAATAAGTTTACTGGCTACTAAAGCGGCACTGAATGTACCGATTGTAAAAAATAAATTAGGCATTACGGCTGCCGGACGTATTTCAAATTACAGCTTAATCAACCTGATATCCCTTACCGATTTGATGAAGGGAACAAAAATAGGATTGCACTTTGCCGATCTGAACACATCCCTTCTGTATCAACCCACCGGGCGAGACGAAATAAAACTTTCGTATTTTCGCAATAGCGATGGCTTGAATATAAAACAACAAGAAGGAACCACTATTGATGAAGCAAGCCAAAGCAACCTGCAACAGAACATTGTGCTGAACTGGAAACGAAAACTAACAGATAAAAGCCTGAACACGCTGCAATTGTTCCTGGACGAATACAAGTTTAATTTTGGCAACTCCACAATTTATCAACGGTCGGGGGAAAATGAATTCTACAAGGTA
>Ga0209800_10000969_pt1 | contig 35282 bp, 45 predicted proteins | sample Higcelweek8metaG_FD_187174 | JGI IMG/M metagenome (GOLD analysis project Ga0209800, IMG submission 187174) | Freshwater pond sediment microbial communities from the University of Edinburgh, under environmental carbon perturbations - High... | ecosystem: Environmental > Aquatic > Freshwater >...
AAATGATTATTTGTACCTTTTGGTTTTTATTATACATTATTACTGCGTAATTTTCAAGCGGTTATAAAACAGCCCGATATAATCATTTGCAGTGTCTTGGTTTCCATCAATTCCATATTGACGGCCTATTTTTCGGCCAATTCCAGTTTTGGGCAATCCAACATCAAGTTCATCAAGTCTCAAATCACCAGTGCCAGCCTCTTTGTTTCCTATTCTGATAATGTTTCTGGCCAGAGCAGGAACCAGTTTATTTGTTTGAGTGTATCCCCAGTCAGCAACGTATCTGACACCTTTGTCGCCATTTGTGACAGCCTGCATCAATCCGGCAGCGTCCATATCACCCAATAATGGTATATCATTGATAACCCCAGGTAATGCGCCTTTGCCACCGCGAGATCTTATAGACATATAAGTTCTTAAAGCGGTTGATAATGGCCCAAACGCCCCCATACTGATTGCAACACCACCAACGCCGTTTCTATCTGCGCCAATTATAATTGAATCATAGCCCTTGCCTGGATCATACGACTGACCTGGCACCCATGGTGGTTCATAATCAAGACTTGCACCAAGTGCGGCACATAATCCCTCTAATGCTGCGACAGTTAATGCCATTGTTTGAAAGTGTCTAAAATCTATACGTTGTTGAATTGTTAATCCTGTGCCTGTAATAGGATTATATTTGCCTTGTACAAACTTTGCTCCAACACTAAATGGTGACCATGTAGCTCTTATTCCCAGTTCCACTAAGTTTGATGGTGTTTTTACAAATGGTGCAATAAGAGTTCCAAGTCCAGTCTCGGTTGTTCCAAGCCCGACTTTAGCACCACTATAGTTTATTGCAGATCTGATTTTATTGACCATGCCTGCCAGTACGCCATTTTGTTGAAATACTGCGATGTTTGCGACCTCTAATGCCTCTAAGCGTCTTTCATAGGCTTTGTTTTTTTGACCTTTCCCTGGTTGTTGTTGGATCTTCAAATAGTCTTGAAAGTTCTTTTTTGCTAATTCATGATCTATAACACCATCTTTGGTTGCGTCTTGGGTTGCCATTGCGGCAGCTGCACTCAAGAAAGAATCTCTTCTGAATAAAAAGTCAGAGAAAGCCAGAGACTGCAATGGGTTTATGTTTTTAACCGTTCCTAACAATGTTTGACTTTTTATTTCTTCAATACTGCCATCTTTCCCCATTTTTACGGCATTAACAGGGTTATCTCTGGTTTTATATTTTTCCCCATGGATAAATGATGCAGATGATGTATTGGCCATTCCAGGTAAAGACATACCAGATGCCAAATAAATAGCCGTTAATCGTTCATTCTCTTTCTGTATCATATCTTCGGATATAACAGATTCCCCATATTGTGCTTTAATTGCAGACTTCACAATAGCTTTTTCTGCAGTATTGGATACATAATTAACCGTATGGGTTCCAAACGATGATAACATAGCCTGTGCTGCCCATTGACCAAAGATTTTATCACCCCAGGTTGGTTTGGCATTTGTATCAACAAAAGAGTTCCAGTCTTTAATCACTAATGCTGCAGCGGCAGCTCTTTTTGGATCTTCATCGTTGATATCACGGCTGGCCACTTGTGCTGCTTCTGATTTTTCTCGTAATTGTTTTATCTTTTCCACATTTGGTGCAGATCCAGCAATTTCTTCTTTGATCAGCTTCTCTGCAACGGCAATAAATTTTTCTTTACTGGTTATCTTGGCCAAGCTTGATATATCAATCTGAGTCAATAAAGTGTCTATACCAGTGAATTTTAATGATGCTGCACCCAATAATCCCCTTAATTCAGCCTCTTTACGCTTTATATCAGTAATTTCTGCGATATGAGCATGCTGTCTTGCAAATGCAAGTATATCATCATTGAGCTTTTGGATTGCCATTTCATCACTACCCGCATATTTTATTGCGGCGTTTCGTTCCATAACTTCAGATATGCGAGCCAGTCCGTCCAAATACATTGCATACGAATCTTCATTATGCATACCAAGTTGCTTTCCGGCCGATTTACGTGTCATAGCAATGTTATGGTGTAGCTTTTCGTATTCATCACTGCCCTTTTGGATATTTTTACTTTCCATAAGAGCAAGTATCAGTGCTTCGCGATCGCCATTAAATTCAATGCTTGGCGCAAGAGGATCGTCAAAGGCTATCTCTAATGCCTTGGCTGGATCTCGCTTTACAAATTTCTCGGCTATTTCCTGGATTTCTGTCTTTTTCTGCTTGCCGATAGCCCACCACGATGGCCGTTTGTCTGTCTGCTTGGCTATCTCGTTCATAGCACTGGCCTCGGATTGAATTGCCAACACATGGCCAGATATATCTGCCCGATCAGATGGATTCATGGATTCTTTGATTGCTTTATCCAGATCTTGGTCTGCCTGGTCCTGTTCGTTTTGAGCATTATCAATCTGTTTTTGGCGATCAACCATCGTTTCTGCATAACTTGGAATAGGATTATTATCAACCACCGGGTTAGAGGACAGATCTTTATCTGGCCCAGCACTGATTCGTGGCAATACCCCATTTTGATACCAGGCGTTAAAGAAATTTACAGCGCGCGTATCAAGTACTGGGTTTATAATACGACCTTTGCTGTCTTTATATCCGATATTTCTAATTGATTCATATTTCGCTGGCACCCAGTTCAGATATGCTGTCATTGGCAGAGACATGCCCGATGGGATCGGCGCAAGTCCAAAGATAACGGCTTCAGTCATGGTTGCAAATGCTTCGTGTTGTTCCATTGTGAGGGATTTTTGGTTCAGTCCGATACCCAACATAGAAAACATTGTCATTGTTTCGTTTGTAAATTCCATGTTTTCAGAATACTTGCCAAAGTTCCACATATCAAACATTGTCTGCAGCCAAAAATGTGCCATTTCATGAGGCAGCGTTCCGGTATTAGAGTTTTTGCCCAGTACGATAACATTCAGTTCTGGATCATAGAATCCGTTGGCTTGTTTCCCCTGGCGAAATTGTGCCAATTTTGATTGTGCGTTATTCAATGCTCCGCGTATGGCCGATTGAACTTTTGAAAAGTCTGTTTTCTCTAAAACTTTATTATAATTTCCGACCTCAATACGTATTTCATCAGAATTTTTATCAACAATCTCTTCTATAACTTTCCATTGTGCTGCGGTTGGCATTGTTTCGGTATTAATGCTTCCTAAACTGCCATCTATTCTAATCGCCCCTCCAGATAAAAATGTTTCCATATCAACATCAAAATCAGTGGATTCGTAGGCGTCTATTATTTCTCTATGATCTATAGTTCTGGTACTCCCATCACTTCCTTGATTTTTTCCAGAAAAATCTAATAATGTTCCATCCGGTAAAATATATCCAGCAAGATCCAAGTCTTCAGTTGTGCCAAAATAGTCTTTTGCTTTTTCAAAATCAACGGATTGAACTTCTGATTGATAATAAATGTTTCCAGTTGCAGAACTGAAAGCGCCGGTGTTATTTATTGATTTTATTTGATTTGGTTCAAAGGCTATATATTCTATATCAAATACTTCACTATTATTTACAATAACTCCATCATACCCGTCATCTTTTAAAAGTTTAGCAAATAGGGCAGAATTTTCTAATTCTAATTTAGAATTACTGAAATCGCCGGATAATCTATTATTAGAATTATTTATTTTTACACCAAGATTTTTATATTTAGAAAAATCAGTATTATTATCTATAATGAATGGTGTTTTAATAGTCAAATATACTGGCATAGAAGTAGAGCCGAACCCAGTCTCGGAATTTGAAAAATAAAATCCTTTACCATAGAATCCTGCGTCTGTTTTTTGTTGTACATTTTTATCAAAAGTATCAAATTTGGCATTTGTTCCATGATAAACAACCAATGGATTTCCATCTTTATCAACGACTTTGCTATCACCGAACCACTTTTTAAAGTTTTCTGTTTTAATTATATCTGACTGAAATAAGAATTGCTGGCCGGTCTGTTTTACATTTTCGTTGATAACTGCCAATTCTTTGATTTCGTCATCCTGGACCAATACAATAGAATCAAAACCTTGTAATTTTGCCTCGGCAATATCCTTGGCGTCAAACAATTCATTGACCACCAGTGGATTACCAACATTTACCTTTACAGATTCACCAGTATCAGAGGTTGTTAATCTGCCTTTGCCGTTATCATACCAGGTTTTATCATTTATCATATTCGCTGTCGTGGTATCAGCAAACAGGTTAGGGATAATATCAATCTGGTTTAACAATACGACCTGTGGATTCTGGGCGCGCGTCAGTAAAACCGCTTTCATATTGGTGTCAATCGCCACATCGTTTTCAAAAGCCTCTGGATAAGTCGTACTTAAAGTCTGACATAATACGTCTGCCTTACTCATCGGCGCAGCCATCGGACTACCAAACAGATCTATTTTATCCGAAAGTTCGGCATTCTGTGAGGCAACTTCGGTGTAATAGTTAAAGAATCCAGTAATCTGCGCAGAACGGCCAAACATAAAGTTATAAAGCAGGGCATTGTCATTAAACAGATTTGATCTTCCATCCTCAATAGAGGTCTGTGAAATTGTTCCGGCAAAATCTGCACGGCGGGATATAAATGGCAACTTTCTCAATGCGGCCAGCACATCTTCTCTTAATCCAAACTGCGGATACTGGTTTTCAAGTGTATAAAGCGCCGGCATAACCTGGTTTAATGAGGATATTGTTTTGTTCCCAAGTTCCCCCATCAAATACAATTCATCAAATAGCCTGGTATCGCCGCCCAACATCCACATCATTAAAGCGTCATTGTATCTGCGGTCCAGGGCCACTGAATCAACCCTGTCATTTGCCAAAAACAAGCCTTGACGGGATTCAATTGGGATTTTGTTCAGAAAATCTGTCTTATCGGCTGTGCCAGATAACAATTTCATATCCTGTAATGCCTGGGACGCGTGGTCAAACGCCGAGGTGGCCGACACATTGGACGCGTCAGCAACCGCGATTTGTTCTTCCGGTGATAATCCAGTCAATTCTCTTACCAGTATTGGGTTTTGCATTTTTGATACATCGTATCCAAGAGACGACAGATATTCGTGGTATTTTGTTCGTCCTGCCTCGTCAGTCATGCGCAGTATCTCATATCGGCCATTACCAGCAATCACATCGCCCTTTTCATTAACAATCGGCGCGCCATTCTGTGTGTTAAAACTGACGCCCATGTTTTCAGGTTGGATATTCGCTGCGCGCGCCTGTAAAATGGACACATCGGACTTGGTGGAGCGCGAGGCTCTGTTCTGTAATTCTTTCAGAGAATAGTTTGGATTGACTTCGCCGGCCATGTGTGAGGCATTGATGTTGTCCATTTCAACGACTTTATAAGATATTGGCAATCTTACATCACCAACATAAATAAATGGTGCCCCGCCAATTTCTTGTTTTATAGCTGGTGTGGCATTAAACTTCATCTTAGACACATCAATTTCGGCAATTGTATTACTGACAGCTGGTGCCAAGTTTTCAATAGCAATCTGATCAGTGCGTGCCTTTTTTTCCTGTACAGCACGGCGTTTCACAAATCGTTCGCCCTCTGTCTTTTCACGGATTTTCTGTAGAATTTCAATTTGAGTGGTAAGTGTTTTCTTTTGAGTTGAATCCCCAGCCCCAGTCTTTGATAACCTAGTTAATTCTTGTACTTGGTTTTGTTTGGCTTGTATTTTTGAATCTATATCGGCAGTATTTCCCAATTCTTGAGGCGCCAGATACACAACATTGTCTATTACCTGTAATTCGCCAAGATCCAAGATATCTTTTGATTCAATGCCTAATTTGTCTGCCTGCATGAATATCTGGCCCGCAATATCGTCCGAGACAACCTGGGCATATTCTTTCATATTTTTGTTGGGATTGTTTTCTTCCCACCCGGCAGCCGTCAGTGCCGATTCAATCTTGCCGGTCAAATCTGTGTATGATTGGCCAAAGTGGTTTTCTAACTGGGATCTGGTTGCAACCTCACGTATTATTGGTGCCTTTACCTCATCTATAATATCGCTGGCTGCTTTTTTTGCATCGGTTGAACTTAATCCTTGTTTTTGATACATGGCAGCAAGAGAATCCCTATTAACATAATACATGCCCGCGCCAAGAGTACCACCAGCCAGAGCACCAAATACAGCACCGGTCAAAGCGTCCTTATTTACTTCGGTTAATGTTCTGTCTTCGTGGCCGGCAATTTTTCCAAACCCATATCCAGAAAATTCCTGTAAATACTCTTCTGCGCCCTCACCCATCGCACCCAGTACAGCCTGTCTCGCCGCTCTATTAACACCAGATTTTACCAATGGGCGCGTGATCATGCGTTCAACACCGAGTTTGGATTCAATGTATCCAGATACTACACCATGCGCCACTGCCAAAACATCATCAGCCTTGGATTGGCCGCGCAGTGTATCATCGCCAGTTTTTGCAGCATAATCCTCTGCAAAGTCTTGAGACATCTGAGCGGTTGCTTGAACAGATCCAGCAACAATCGGCACGGCCATTCCACCAGTTGCTAGTCCTGCGACAGCATACATTACCCCTTGTCCAATTGCATTTGCGCCAGCTGTCCAGTAAGATCCAGCTGTCCCCTCTGATTCTTGAATTTGTCGTCTTGCGGCACCAATAGCTTTTTGATTACGAAAAACAGCGGTAAGCAATTCCTCTGATTCATCTTCAGTCATACTTGGTGAAGAGTATTTTAATCCCATCACCTGTAATTGTCCTGGTGTATCCATTAATGCAGATCCAACCTCGGTTAATCCACGACCTATTTTTGATCCCAGGCTTGCTTCTTTTGGTGTAAATGCCGCAGAATTAGCAAACTCAACAAGTTTAGCAGAATCAATATCTCTGGCCCGAGTGGCATCATCAATATCAACACTCCATACTCTTGGGGCTTGTCTGCTCCAATAATCCAACGTACCCGGTGTTGGTACTGATTCTTCTGCAGTTATCTGGTCAAGGGTTAAAAGTTCTTCACTCATATCTTCCTCTCAAAAATAGCATTCTTGTTATCGTAGCCCCTAAATAAATAGTTTTTATTATAAATAGCTGGAATACCATTTTTGAGATTCAGTTCCAGTCGGTCAAATTCGGCTGGTGGTATTTGATTTTGAGCCCTGGTCCGTATTGTTGCACGGTTGCCAGCTTGCAATAATTCTTGAGCCCTTTGTGGTTGACCAGAGGCTGCTGCTTGCAATGCAGCTTGGGCGTATGATAATGCAACATTGTTTGCAGACTCTTCAGCTAATGCACTGGCCCTATTTGCTGTAAATCCGGCCATCATGCGTCCGCTTTCTTGTTTGCTTTTATTGAAAGAATCCATAAACCCTTGTGGGGTGCCTATATTATCTTTGGATAAAGAGGCGTTTTCTTTCATTGTTCCATACAATTGATCGTGCAGCGCAGAATCAGAGAATAACGGCTGTAAAGCTGTAGCAAATTCTTTATCAACCAAAGCTCGGCTATAAAGAGTTATTAATCCTTTTTTCTCATCATCGTCAAGCTTTTTATCAAAGCCCTGGCCCATTGATTGTAATGCAGTAGTGTAGGCTTGGAACCTGGCCGAGTTTCCATTTTCGTCTTCGGCACCGTTCATTATGATTTCTTGCGCGGCATTTAATCCATGTAAAAATGTTGCTTGATTGCGGATATCAATTGGATCTGTAGTAACATCAGATGATTTTAATACAGTGGCAACATCTTTGTTAATTAATCCATTCTCTTGCCAACGTTCAATTTTATTATCCAGGTACGCTGTTTGTAATTTCGCAGTTTCATAGTTAGACCGATTAAAAACAGGGTTCTTCATATCTTCCCCAACCCGCTTTAATTCCCCTTTCGCATAGTCTAATGATTTTGTGTATGTTCGCCGATCCATGGCAGACTGGCCCATGTATTCTTCGCTATTTAACATAAATTTAGTGTAATAGTCTTTGGCTTCATCTGGGGATTCTAAAAGCATTCTATCAAAGAATTTTTGGAAGCCATTTAATTTACGGCCTTGCAATGATGCGAACTCTTTTCTTTGACTTTCGGAAAATACAGGTTTACCAGATGTGTCTCGCAATTGAGACATCTTCATTATTTCCATAGCATCTTTGTTAAAGATTTCCACATCAATCGGACGCTTTTCTTCGCCTGGGCTTTTGTTATAATTTAATACCCCAACATAGTTATCTTCGTACCGATCCAAAAGATTTGCAATGTTTGCCTGTGCCATCTCTTGGTTTTGTAAATCGCGGGCATCATCTTGGTTTTTTTGTGCCTTGCTGGCCAATGCTAATGAATCCAGGTAAAAACTAGCGGTCATGTTATTTCGCAGATCTTCTGGCATATCATCTGGCAATATCTTGGTGGCAATATCTTTTAATGCAACACCGAGTGCAACTGGATTGGTTGAATTGTTACGAAAGGCTGCCTGTGACATTTGGGCCCAGGACGTTTGAGCATAGAGTTTATAATTTTGTGCTGCTGACTGTATCTGAGCATCACCCATTTTGCCAAATGCAGAAAAATCCACCGGCGTTTGTTTTATATTCAATGCGCCTGGTGCTTGTGGTGTATTTGGTGCTATACTTCCTGCCATTTTTTATCCCCCGTATACTGATTTTGAAAGAGAACTTTTACCAAAGGTTTCTGGGAATAACGAACCCCAAGACTGCATCGTTCCTCCTCCAGTCGCCCCCATAAACCCAAGATTAGCCAAGCTTCCAGCAAAATTCACCCAAGCAGCATCTTTGTTTGCTTTGTACGCAACATTTGCTTGTGCTTTTTGGTTTTCTAAAATGATATCTTGTAATCTTTTGTTACTATCTATTGTGTCAAAGTCTTCTTGAACATCAACCGCTGTGGATTTATTCTCTTCTAAAGTGTTTGCCAAAGATACTTTTAACCCACGTGCAGCCTGGTTGACTTGTGTTCTTGCAACCAGAGAATTAAAACGACTTTGCAATTGAGTTTTAACATTTATTGCCTGGTTTTCAATAGCGGCCATCTGATTTTCTGCGTTAAGGACTGCATTATCCCGTTGTTCGCGAGCTCTTTTGGTTCCACTTGTAATTCCCATTACTGAATTAAAAACATCACCAGCTGATTGGCCCATATTTAACATGGCCCCCATTCTTTGTTTTTCTCTGGCCTGTCCCAAAAAATCTGCCCACATGGCATTTGATTCATTTGCTGCTTTCAATGGTGTGCTGGCATTACCAACTCCCATGAGATCAAAAGATCCTGGATCATAATCAAGATCAAGATTAAATAGAGACCAGTCAAAGTCCGACAAAACATCTTTTGGTGCTTCGTAAAGATCTAAAGCTCCAGGGCCGGTATATCCGACATCAAAACCTTTTGCCTGCGGTGCTGTTAAAGATAAAAAATCACTTGCCATTTTTAACTCGTTAAGGTTCCGTATTCTAAATTCATAGTTAATGATTCTATTGTGAATTTAGCACCATTTACGTTTTCTATTTCATAGTTTACCACTTTCTTGTTCCCAGTGCAATTGTAGAAATTAGCAATTCCTGTATCCAGGTTAAAATACCCCGTCTTTTTATTTATCGTAAAGGATCCATCTGCCGTGTTTCGGATAGAACAAAGAGCCTTGGATATTCTTTTATATGAGGTTTTGGTGGTGCTATTTATATCTATCTGATGCGAAACAATTCTTGCATCTATCGGGTAACCAATTTTTGGTGTTGTTGTTTCTGTTATTGGTGATCCAAGCGTACCATTTGTGTTGATGTAAGTATTTTTTATAAACACACCGGTTACAGCATTAAATATGGCTATTTTATTGCTTGGCATGATAACATTACAATCCACAACCTCATCGGCAGTACTTATTATGGTTTTTTGGCCGATGTAGGCACTGGTTGTGTTATAATGAGTGCCATCATACTTCTCTACTTCCAGATCTAAATCTTCATCTTCCAGTGTTGCTATACCAATACAACCACCTTGAATAAATGAACTTCCAAACGTCGGTATGTTATATAAACAATAAATCAAAAAGTATGTTTTGTCGTTATAATTTACAGCACTGACCACGGATTCAATCTCTATAGAATCTGGCCTTGGGTGTCCCGACACATCTAATGCCATCTTTGGAAATTCATATCTGCTCCATGCATTAACTTGGTTTCCTGGCATAAAGCATGAAATTGCAGTGTGATTTGTTCCATCTGTGATAGAAAGCTCTTCTTGGTTGAAGATTCTTACAGGCTGAAGCGCATATAAATAATCCCCGGTTGTCATGGTTTTATCCACTTCATAGGATAATAACTTTGGATTATCTATCATATCCAACTGAGTCAACAAGTTTATAGACGATGAATTAAACAAGTTTGATTGAAATTCGTATTGCATGGCCCGAATTGTTTTTAATGAAGAGTCACAATAAAAACACATAGACTTAAACACCAGAGGCTCACATATACTTGATGATCCATTCTTAGAGTTTAATTGCGCCGCGTCTGGTTTGATACTCAAATTGTATTCACTGACAGCACCAAATGCTTTTAATCCGTTATAATCAACAAGCCAGTTTATTTTTTCCTGGAATTTTGATGATATCTGAATCAGTGATGGTTCATTATCTAAACCATAATCGTTCTTAAAATCATTATATCGGCCAATTTGTGATGCCACCACGTTACCCATATTTCCAAAGTCCGAAAACCCAGCCATGGCCAGTCTTTGATTTGAGAAAGTTATACATGTTGGCGAGGATACGTCCAGTTTTTGATAACCGGTTTCAACTTTTATGATGGTGTCTGTTTTGTCTGACGAGGCTGTGGGGGTTAAAAGAGATCCAAAAGCTATAACTTTTGCATGGGTTACTGGGGTTCCCACTGGCTGTAAAAAATATCCCTCAAGTCTAAAATAGCACCCCATGTTTGGAAATTGTATAACGGATCCATTTGGAATAAGATCAAAAAGAGGCACTGGTGTTACAATGCTCGGCACTTCAAGCCCTGTATCAACCGAGCTATAAATTGTCGTTATTGATGGGGTTACCGAATTGTCTGTGTATGTGTATGATTCAAACCCTAATTCATCTTCGTTCCATTCCATTCCAGCAACATAGTTTTCCCCGAGCGGATCGGTTGATTGAATTTGTATTGACTGGGTGCCACTTGGTGCAACCCATGGTGCGTCCCAATTAAATTGTTCGCAAGAAAAAGTCCATTCTGTCAAGTCTGTGCATTGTAGTAACATGGGCACACCATCATCAGATGTGATCACCATAAAATTACCGTATTGCGCGAATTGATATCTGTCTGGATCTGTAATTGGGATAGAATAATCAAACGAGACTTCTCTAGTACATTCCCCATTCTCTATAACTTTACCATAAACTGTGCGGCTGGTTGTGGAATATGGCATAAAAAATATAACAAATGTATTTGCATCTATAGAAAATATAAATCCTTTGCCCCCAGCTGGCATAAAAGCATTACTGGTTATGAAAGCATCGCCACGTATAACTCCATGATCTTCATGTACCCACACACCACTTGGTAAGAATTTTAATGCTTTTCTACGAGATATGTTTCCATAAACGTCTGGCTGGGCATTAGACATAAGTTTAACCGACACCTGGGTGATACCAGTATCAGTACGTTCTTCTAACGCACTAGCGGTTTCGCCGCGACTCCATTTAACTCGTTTTTGTTGCGAGTTCATTATTTTGTACCTCTTATGCTATGGATCCACCACCGAATATACCACGCGATGCAATAAATGGGTTTGTAGGTAAAGATTCGTTTGGGTTAAGCTTCCCGTCAATTGCTTTGGCAGTATGAAATAATTGAGTTTCATTATTGCGTAAAATCCCCTCGCGCTGCACATCACCATTTAATAATGAATTTACGCTAGCGGCCACGAAAGTTTTAAACCAGTCTACATAATAGTTTGGCCAGCTGGCTTCGGCCAGGTTTGCCGTGTATGCCAGATATAACTTATTAATGTTAGAAAACAGAACATTGCCAATTATCTCGTATCCAGGAAAAACAAAACTTCTTTGTTCGTTCTGGTACAAATACGCGCCCCCGAGAAAATCAATTGGCAGCGTCACCATGTATTTCCAGCGAGTGTCGGCCGTGGTATTATCCACCAGATCCAGAGTAGCATATTTTTTTGCAAAGGTCCAAGGGTGGTATAACAGTCCGCTTGGCAATAACAGATTGTACTTAGCATTAAGAATAGGCACGTCTGTATTAGTCGTTGTAGGGTTAGAGAACTCTGCATCGGCTATAGTTTCGTGTGAAATTTCCATAAGAATCAGATTTTTAATCTGGGCACTTGTATAGGCCATTATTAATACCTCTTATTCTTCAGTTTCGTTATTCCCAAATAATTCCCGCCAAATCATACCTTTGCCATGTTTGATAGAATAAGCAACATCGCCAAGATATTTGTTATTTGCAGCATCAACGCGCGGGATCAGTTTATCAATACACTCTAAGATATTGTCCATCAGCCTCATTATTGCGAGCCCCTGGTCCATTGTGCTTGTCATTTTTGGTATAATGTGCGCCCGCATACCATTAACAATGTTTTCTTCTGGGATTGAATTGATGCAGGCACCATTAAATATCCCCTCTTGAAAACCATCAATTATGGCTGTTATGGCCATTTCGTCAGCATTCTCACCCTCAGCAAGTCTGTCGGCCAGTAAATGCTTTGCGTATTTGCTATCATAATGCCAGTTTTTTAATGATGGGCGCAGAGCCGCAATCATATAAACAATTTGTGTCATTTCGTCATACATGTTATTTCCTTTTGTTTTTTAGGTATAACCATATCCCGACTCCGCCTGCTATTAACAGGGAAATCAAAATTATAATAATAGCCGATGAATCTAGCTTTGTTGTGGCTTTGCTTGTCTGATCTATTGTCGGCGCAGTTTGGTCTGATGTGGTTGATGCCGACAGACTTGGGGTGTTCCCATCACCGATTATATGCTGCGAATTGTCTGTAATTGTGATGTTGTATGTTGGAGCCTGGACACTTGGTTTTTGTGTTGTAGAAGCGCACCCAAATAACATCATTAAAACAATCCCGATCACAAAAAATAGTCCAATTCTTTTTATAGGTCTTTTATATAAAGATAAAAATTGTTTTAGTTTGCAGTCTTTTATACAAAAATAAGCAATAGTAATTACCCATGCATATATGATAATCAGTGCAAATGATCCAAGTATTTTACTAGACATGGCGTATACCTCTTTCTTTTATCATGGTTTCTAATTGATTATACATCTCTGGATTTTTTGGTTTCAGTTTATCCGCAATATACTTTTTTGTTTCCCCATTGCCGCCAGCGTTCAGATATTTGATCGCGCTGGCCATTCTTTCACCTATTGGCATTTCAGTGGTAAAAACATTCCCTTTACACACATCTATTTCCATATCGTGAATTTTATCTATAATAAAGTCCAGTTTCCTGGTTTGTTTTATTGTTTCTTTTCTATCACTATGAAAATAGAGCTTCCCTTGTTTGTCACGCTTTACTCTTGGTAATACATAAAATGCCAGCAACACAATTACAAACATTATCAAAAATAAGGTCGCCTGCCAGGGCATCTTACTAAATATCGTTCCTAGGACAGATGAATTCGCAAAGCTTTCCATAACACAAGCCTTTTTTTAAAACCCCGTGCCAAGAAAATAATCCTAGCACGGGTTAGTTTAATTATGCACCTGGTTGTAAAGCAACCAATGCAGCGTCAATGCTCGCAAGAGCAGCAGCCAATGTAGAACCGGTTACTATATCTAAAGCTGCAGTATCTACAGATACGTCTGCTCCAGTTATAGAGGTTTCGGTTGTCAATGCTAATGCTGTCAGAACACCTGGTGTAGCTTCCTTGAGGTAGTAAGAGGAAATAACATAAGTGGAAATAGCCCCAGCAACTCTGGTTATATTTATCACATTTATTTTATCACCATCTTTAAATCCTACATTCATAGGAAAGTATCCAGCACCAGTGACGGTATCACTTGAACTATATTCGTAAGAATTTACTCCGCCGAATATTCCTTTCAAGTTTGCTTCGTTAGAAATAACGTTTGCTAATGTAAAAGCCATTGTGGCCTCCTTTTAAGTTATTAATCATATACCAGGGACCGAAGCCCCTGGTTATAATTATGCTGCCGCCAATTCAATTGCAACGATACCTTTTTGGTCAATTACAACTGCACCGCCAGAACACCAGAACGAGTGGTAATAACCATGGTATTGAGGTGTATCCGCAACGTGTACATCGCGCATTTTGCCGATGAAGCAGCCTACGGCAGCTTTATCAAACAAGAACGCCAGTACGGTTGGATCTTGAGAAGTGCTATTTGGGCCAGCTGGCAACTTATAGTCTTCTTGGTTTGGTGCAACGAATTCCCATGCGACTCCGCCCCAACGTTTGACTTCAGTTCCATTTACTAATGGGCGGAAATCATTGGTCAAGAAGTTTGTCCAGGTTGTATCGCTTTCCATATCTCTTTGCATTTTTGTTGGTCCAACCAAAGTCAAAGAATCCATGCCGACAGAATTGTCAAACAAAGTTCCTTTTGCTTCAGATAAGATATCGGTGGACATAGGATCTGTACCGTGAGGTAAAATCATATTGACCGAATCATAGCCAGCAGATAATGCATCAATTACGAATTGTCCAATCTGACGATTCAATGCAGCAACGGCGTTGTCCGTATTTACACGGGCTTCGTCAATGTTCAGTTTTGGCGCGTTGCGATATTCTATGATGAAATCAACATAAAAATCTTCAACGGTTGCAAATACTGGTGCATAATTCATTTGCTGTGGGATACCCACTGCGCCTGGAATCATCTTTTGTGCGCGGAATTTACCAGATACAGCGAAACGAGCGTCTTCGCCCTTTTCACCCATACGTAAGGTTGTACCGGCAAGCAGGTTGGTGCTTTTGGTTTGGTATGCCAATTTGACCAATGGGTCAAAGTAGCTTATATACATTGCTAGAATATTATCCATAGTTATACTCCTTTGGTTCTAGCGGGTTGAAACAAAGCAGTAAAGCGATTATGCCTATGGTTTCTGGGGGTCTGAAAAACAGGTTATGCCCATACTTGAACAGGGTTCTCTTTCCTTGCTAATTTAATCATAACATTTTATACATAAAAAAACAAGCCCATTTAAGAGCTTGTTTTAACATTTGTATAATTTATGCAGATTTTCTCGTATGATACATCTCAATGAATTTATTAAGATCTATTTCAAACTTTGGCTTTATAACTGTAAACCTCGGGCCTATTTCTTTATCTTTGGTCAGTTTAACCAAGATATCCAGATTCAAATCTTCATTTTCTTTCAAAATCGCATGGATATTTTTATTGTTGGATAATGCAGCTTCAATTGTCTTTGCAAACTTTTGTTTCTGATTATATTCCTGCGTCTTTGTATCATTCAGAGCTTTTACTTTTTGAACTTCTTGGTTCTGTCTGAATTTATACATCTGGGTTTCATTCCATTTGCGCTTTTTATTTTCTATTGATCGGCGCATTTCAATTCTTTGATCCCGACTCATAACTGTAATTGGTATGTTTTTCAAAAACAGTTCTTCAGTTCTGGTAATCCCCTTTTTAGCCAGATTTTTATCCAAAGCCAGATCATTCAAAATTTCTTTTGATGGTTTTTGTGGTTTTGGTGGTGCTGGTGGCAGAATTTCTAATTCAGCCATTCTTTCAATAATCTGTTTTTGTAATGATTCTTTTACTTTCTTCCCGGCACCGGTATACTTTTTCATAAGTTCTTTTACCGCAGCATCTTTGCTTTTTTGTGCCAGTTTATACCATGAAATCATAATATCACCTCTTATTTGGGTTCAATTGGTTTAGGTTCGGCCGATTCTGGTGTTACTGATGCAATCAATTCTTGCAAGTTAAACTCTGGATCACCAAAAAATGCTTCGCCAAGCTTTTGTTGCTTGTCCAGATATTCTTTGAACTTTGCAATCTTTTCGTTCAATTCTTCTTCGGTGACCGCGATTGTTGCAGATGTTCCACCGACTTCACCGGCTGCCGCAGATTTGATTGTGTATTGTATAATGCCACCAGCATTTATAGAAATACCCAAGATAAAACCCATATAAGATTTTATTTCTTTGTCTTGTGGGCGAAAGCAGAATACTTTCTGGCCAAGTGATGCTATAAAGTTAATTTCTTCGGGATTCATTTTAGTTCCTTTTGGTTGTTGGTTGATTATATTTTTTTACCCATAACATCGGCGCGTTCTTTCAACATTCTGTCCTGGGTATCTTTGTCTGCCTTGACAAAGTTTCTATCCCATTCTTCTTGGTTGAATTTCGGATCGCTCTGTATAACTGGGATTCTATTACCCATCATGGCATGCTTTACCTTATTTAATGATAAAGCCCAATTTGGATTAGTTTTTATAATTTCTAAATGTGCATTAAACTCTGCTTCAGAATTACAAAAATCTTTTAACCAGCCTGTAAGACTTTCTTCCCATGCATTCAAATCCGTTGTATCCCCAACGTGCTCTTGTAACACTTTGTTGCGATTCGCAAGCTGTTCTGCTTTTTTTACTTCTTTGGCCGCAGCAGACTCTAAATCAATCACGCCCTTTTCAGTTAAGACATCTAACATGAAATTGCGCAGATCATGATTGCGTTCAACACCGATGCCTTTTTCAATAGACACTTTGTCCAATTTACCAAACAAATCGTTGATCAAAGCCTTGTTTTCTTCAACACTATTAAATTCAGTGTATTTAGAATCAAAGTTATAATTCTCACCATATTCTTCAACCTTGCTGGGCACTTGTCTCAATTTAGAGATTTGTTGGCGATTAAACTTCTCTGATTCAACAATCTTTTTAACTTTTTCTGTATCAAATTGACCATCAGCGGCACGTAATGCGGCTAATTCATCTGTGGCAATTGGTGGTACTGGTGGTACTGGTGGAACAATTCCATCTGGCATGTTATACTCCTTTCTTGGTTATTTAGGTTGTTTTGGTTGTGATTTTCTAGCGTTTTGATCTTTTGCGAAATTGCCGAGGTTGATTAAGTATGTGTATATTTCAACCCTGGCTTGGGCCTTATGGTGTGCATAGGCATTGGGATCATTAGACGTATAAACTAAAGAGTTCATATTTGCAATCGCTTCATCGCGCAAATCTTGTAAAATGTTCTGTCCGTCTGGTTGTCCAAAGACAGCCTCCATTACAGAATTACGTAAATCTTGTGGTACTCTAGACATTTGTTTCCCCCGCTTTTTTAACTGCTATTTCTCTGGCCATTTTTGCTCTTTCACCCTCTACCATGGCGTTTTTGCGCTCGTTGGCCATTGATTCCATATTCTTAGCAATATCCTGTGTTGAATATATGATTTTTTTATTTGTCTTTAATAATGTTGCAACCTCGTCGGCAAACATTGGTTTGTTGATAGTGGCGGCAGTAAGTGCTCCAGTTGGATCTGCAGCATTGAATATATCAATCATTACACCAAGCGATTGTATTTTTTGTGAATCACGTGATAATGTTGATACCAATTCCACCTCTAAGCTGTCGCAATATGATTTGACATCAAATCCTTTCGGATAAAAGTCCTCTATTTTACGCAATTTCCAGGCCAACCAACGTACACAATCAGTCATCATTGATAAGGCACACATAATTTGTTGGTTAGACACATTATCTAATTTTGATGAACGAGCAGCAATTTCTGTGGCCGACATTCTTTGATTGGTTTGATTTGGTATGGTGTCGGCAGTCATAATCTCTTTTATATTCATTTCCATTTGAGACATGTTCCACTGGACAACATTTGGATCATCACCGACTTGCAAAGGTGTAAGAGATGGGTTGTCTCTACCAGTGCTTGGTACTTTAATTATTTCCATTGGTTTCATGGTAAGTCTATCAAAGTCCAGCATAGCTTCTTGACTCGCAAGCCACATTGGTGCCGCTCTAAAGGTAAGGCCAAACGTTCCATAATACTTCAAGGTGTTAAGCATGTTGATCTCTGGCAATGCTTTTACCCCAACCCCTATTCCATATACTGCACCAGGGCGGCGAGTCCAAAACAAAGAACCGAAATCACAAAAATAATCAATTTCGTCTAATAGCTTCTTTTCTTCATAAATAACACAATAATGCCAATTATTATCATCATAATTGAATATGGTGCATTCTTTAATCTCTATTTCATCGCTTTTATTTTTTTCATTAAGGTTGATTTTAGCTTTAACATCATCACCCAAACCAAACTCACTTTGAACTTCTTCCCGTTTTAATTTTACTTTGCGATAATATCCATCAATCTCGCCCGTAAAAGCCCTTGTCATTGAAACGTCTTTAATTGGCACCGGCACTAAAGAAAAGTATTTTTTTGCATAATTATAGTGTTTGTAATATGTTGACGTTCCAGCTACGAGATCATACCCAACCTCTAATATAGAATCTGTATTTCGGCGAAACAGAAAGTTTATACTCGCTTCTAAGTTAGTATTGATTTGTTTTATTGTATCATCAGCTGGGAAAAATGGGTTATTTGATAACCGCATGAAAGATTCGCCATCGTTTGTACATATCTTTTGGAATCTTGCTGCAAATGTATCTGCGGCCGCAGTTCCAACATTGGTCATCAATCGTATATTTTCCCAATTGTTTGGTATGTTTTCGTCCATATAGAAAGAATCTCTATTGGGCATCGTCATTCTGAATACTGCTCTATAAAGAGAATCCCACGGCTGTTTTTCAGACATGGCAGAATCATATCTATTTGTTATATCAATAAGGTTCATTATCCAAGGTCTCCATATTTGTCGCCAGTACCAACCCCTGGGGCAACTCCTCCGAAGCTAATATCTGACAGATTTGTTAGAGAGTTCATTAACTTTTCATTTTCCCGTTTTTGTGATTCTTCTTCACGCTTGCGGGTTCTTTCTAATTCTTCAGTTTGTTGTTGTAATGCTTTTGCCTGTAAAGCGTTTGATTCTTTCGCGCGCGCGTTAGCCTTGCCCGATCCAACCATACCGACTCCAGCAGAAACTGTAATAGCACCAGCAATAAGCGGCATTATAAACCTCTATTTTAATTTTTTACCATACCATACAGGGTTAAACCCTTTGCTCGTGAGAAGATGGCCCATAGAGCGTCTGTTTGTGGAAAGTATGAAAAAACCAGCCCCCTCTGTCCTACAAAACGACTCAAATGTATCAACCATTTCTCTGTATCTTCTTATATAATACTCGTTTTTTACTAAAATTGCAACCACTATAAATGCAAAATCCACAAAGTCTTGAGCTTTGTTATATGCCATGATCCCCCATAGCCCAGATTCATCTCTAAACTCCATAGCAGACAATGATGTGTATTCAGCATAAGTTTTGAGCGCAACGTCAATTGGTATATCCGTTGTTCTTGCTGTATGTTCGGCAATAAAATCCAATTGTTCTTGTGTAAGCATTTATATCCCCCATTTTTTTGATCCGGATTGTCCCTTGGTTAAAGATTCTATAAATTCTCTATGATTTGAAAATCCACGCTGTTTTGGTGGCATTGTCATCATTCTGTGTATCCCCATCATGATGGAATCAAAAAGATTGGGCGATTCCCCCTGTAAATTCTTTTTTATATTTTCTTTCCGATCCAGACGGATAGTTCCCTTACTTATTTCGTTGCTGGCATATTGTTGGGCCTGTAGCTCTCTTTTGAGCTTGTCTTTTAATTCAGATGGCCCCAAAAACCACACCTTATTTTCGGTCATCAGTTTTAACAAAAGTCCAGCTGCTTCAGATCTGCGATTATAATATAGGTTGGGGGCAGTTATAACATCGCCGTTTCCATGAAATTCTATGATGCCCAGAGCTTCACGTTCTGCACTTCCCCTGGGGGCTCGTTGCTGTACAGCCGCCAAACCAAGTCCATCAGCGTCCCATATTTCTTCTATAGCACCTGTCATACCTCTGATTTGACTTACCTTGACCACTACTGACGGTGTCTCTAATTGGTATTCACCATGTATCTTTATAAAAAAGCCGTTATACCTGGTCCGGATAATTTCGGTAATAACAGATGGATCCCCAACACCTCCGCCAACGTCAATTGAAAGTATATTGGTTCTGCCGTCCATCTCGTCTGTCGGTACTGGTATCCCCATACGCGAAAAAAGATTATCAATACAGGTGCCATCATAAAATTGGGTGTTTGATGCATTGTCCTGGCACATAATGAATTTTTTCCAGTATGATGGATTCTCTATCTTGGCCCGATCGTATGATTCCCGAATATGCCGAGGCAGCGCATGATTTTCATCATAATTTATTTCAATTATCACGCCTCCGTGGGCTTTTACATAATCAATAACACTTGATGGGGGATTGTTTGAAATTAAAATACATGCAGCAAAGTGTCGTATTTGAGTTTCTAAAGCCGATACCCCCTGGTATGAATCCCATTTTTCCACTTCTTCACATATCAATAAGTCTTTTTTAGACTGATCATTTTTAACATCAACCGCACCGAAGAAATCAAAAGTTATTCTTTGATTATCAATCACCCTATATGCGGGTTCTGATGATCCCCCTTTTAATCCGGTATTTTTACATTCGGGCGCAAATCTTTCCACTGCAGATATACAGCCATTCAAACCCTTTTTTGTAATTGTAGACATCTGGATATTTGTTGCATATCCATCATAAGTCAATGCTATTGAAGATCGTTGAGCCCATTCAGACTTACCAGATCCGCGAGAACCAACAACCAGGGCCAAATATGGTACAAATGTATCTGGATCGTAGTTTTCTTGCCACTCTTGTATTTTTGCTGCAATTTTTGGGTACTCTGCAAGCAGCTTTTCTGGGCAATCTTCTAAAATAGCATCAAGATTTAATTCCATTTGAAATTATCTTATTGGTCTTATTTCTACGTGGCATATTTCATTACCATAGGGTACCGCTCTTTCGCAAACCTCAATCGGCTGTTTTGGTATTGCAGCCTTGTTTCCAAATGCCCAGCCTATAAAAAATGTGCCCATTGCAATTATTGCAACTGCACCCATTAGTATTTCGCCGCGTTCTTGGTTTTTCATTCGTTATCCTTTTTTACTTCTGTTATTCTGTTTTTCCAACCATTTAACCAAACTTTTTGCTCTGGCGAAGATGCAACAATACGATCATAGTATTCTGCCCATCGCTCAAAAAATCCGATTAAAACTGGTTGTGGGGGTGTTTTGGCTGCTATCTCGGCTGTCTTGGGGCCGATAATACCATCAGCAACAATTGATAATGCACTTTGATAAAGTTTACTCGCTGTACCAACACCGCAATTAACAGCACAAGAAAATAATGGGTATCTATGTATTGGGGGCAAAGAATCACATCTGCATTTATTCCAATAGTTCTTTTTATAAGTATCTTGAACCTCGGCCATTACCAGTGGATCTCGTAATAATCTTTCATTTATTATCTTGGCCAATACTGATTCGGCAATTTTGCCTTTCTGCTGTCTTTTAACTTCATCAGCTAAAAGCCACAAAGATAACTCTGGGTGTTGTTTCCTGGTGATGCCAGCGATAGTCTCACCGCCTTTATCTAAGGATTTATTAACATAACCACCCTCGGCCTTTAATATCAAAGTAATCGCTTTATCATAGAACATTATCTTTCCTTTTGGTTAAATTTCTTCCATTCTCTCATTGTCATGCAGCCACGCTTTGAATTGCACCGTTTGTGAGCGGGTTGATAATTGCTCGGGCTATTTGGACCGCCCTTGGATTTTGGTACTATATGATCCTTTGACAATTCATCAGCATTCAGTATTAATTCGCCACAAAGGGCACAAAACAATTCCTTGTGTTTTAATCTTAGCAGCCAAAGTCTTTTTTGTTCTTTTGCCGTCATCTCGCCCTCCAGATAATCATAACACAAAAAAATTATAATTGCACCTCATTTGGTCGGCTATAATAATCAAGGTTATCATTGGTTATTATTTTATCAAACTTCGCCCCCCGGATAATCTTTTTAATCATGCTCTTTGATAATGTTTGTTCCCCCATAACGCGAGGCATGTTCGGGTTTGTAAAAATATCTAACCTTGTGAAGATAACCCCAACGTCCTGGTCTGCATATTCTTCAAATACAATAGGTCTGATGCGATGCAAGTTTGGATCTAACTTTTTATCCTTAGCATATTGTATAGCCGAATCCTCGGTTACAAATATGCCAATTACCAGGCCATTATCTTCTGGACGTTGTAAGATATATTTTTCTTTCAACATTATTTATCCTTTGAACCCAAAACTATTCCTGCTGCTTTGCGCGCCTTGTATTCCTCAAGCCTCTTTTGCCCCCTGGCACTGGCCAGGAATCTGCGCATCTTACGGTTAACTCCACTCTGGTGTATTTCATTTAATGGCATTATTTGCTCCTTTTTTCTTTTTCGTTGATTATAATTTTTACTCTTTGGCGAGGTTCCTTGTTTTTTGGATCTACTATCTTTGAAAGTTCTTTTAATGCACCGATTCTTGATGGGCCAGTCATGTTTGGATCATTCAGTATTCGGCGCAATTCACCAGCAAAGTCTAATTTTGGGGTATCCCCCTGGTCTTTTGCCACCTTTGCAGTTTCTAGCATAAGCGCTGCTGTGCTCGCTAGGCCTTGAGGGATCTTCCCGTCAATAATGTATTCTACGAGCTGTCCACGCAGCCATCTAGCCAATTCGTAAGGTTCGCAATTGTATGGATCAATCTTTTTTAATTCTTCCCTGGTTGGCTGGTCAGCATTCATAAATGTAAAATCTTCATCTGGACTGTACTTTGCTAAAGATTTATCCATCTCTAAAATCACTGCCTGTCCATCTGTCGGCAACACTCTATAATACCCGGGCAATATAATAACGCTTTTACATTGTAAATTTGCCAGAACTTTAACTCGCCCTCTGGATTTTGAGCTTTCATCATCTCTGGCCTGGATCAGATATCTTTCTTTTTGAAGATCTTTGATAAACAATCCCTGGCCAGGTTTCCACCATGCCGGCATTTCTAATGGCGAAATTATCAGATAAAATCTATTTGTTTGTCTTGCCATTTATATTTTGCCTCTTTTGCGCAAGATTTGTTTTTGAATCTCATAAAAACGCGCATCTTTTGCTTTATGATTATGGCATTTGTGGCATAATACGGCCAAGTTATGAATAGCGTCCCCATTGCTGCGCCCGGTGATATGGTGTATTTCTAATTGGTTTTCTGGCAATTCAGCACAACAAAGTTCGCATCGGTGCCCATATACACCAAAAGCAAGTTCTCGGTATGATTTGACCCGCTTCTTCATTTTATCTGACATTTGTTTTAATGGCTTGCGCTTTTTTTGAACAAATGTGCCAGAGTCTATTTCCGACTGTCTTTTTTTACTGATGTTAGACAGAGACGAATTAAACATTTTTTGTCTTTTAATCATCTGAATCCTCGCAAATAAGTTTTGATATCGTTTCTATTGATTGTTCTAATTGATTGAGTTCGGCTATTTCTGCATCAGTTTTAAATTCTTGTATGTTAATTCGGTTGTATTTTATTTTTAGGATATTTGCACGCATTTGGATATCTTCCTTAAAAACGGGCTTTGGTATGTATTTACTATATTTGGCAAATAGTTCCGCCTCTTTCTCTTTGGCATCATATTCTGTCAGATATGGGCCAAAGTATAATGTACTTCTATCCCCCCGACAGAATATAAACCCCTCAACACACCACCCGGCCTTGCCCCGTGGTGTGTCTATTGGTCTATGGAATATCCCAATATCCAGTATTCTTTTATCAAGTATTTTTCTCTTCGCTCCCATAATCGCTCCTTTCCCCAATTATGTTAAAATGGTATATCATCACCTACTGGTGTTTCAATAGGAATCTCTGATGTTGGTTCCTTTCTTACCAGTTCGCGCGGATTAATCAATATCTGGACAGCTTTCTGTAATTCTGCAGCCAATCGGATAACATCATCAGAAAACATTGTTATCTTTTCCTCAACGTCCTGGCCATTTTTATCTTTGTATCTGCGACGGATAGTCGTGCTGTTATATCCAGCTTTCCCATCTTTGCCCTCGTTCCACCAAATTGAAACGAATTTACCCACTCCGTAGTTCTTAGACATCGTTTACTCCTTTGTTAAAGTTCCATGCTCCAAGTTCTGATTCTAGTATATTATTCATGATAAAATTTCTATTATCACGTATAAAAGCATACATGCCTGCTTCTATGATACTGGTTATTTTTTCATTTTCTACATGATCGTCAAGCCCGGCATTTCTTAAAATCCAATGAATACTTTCGTGTAAGATAACACGGTTTCTTGCATGGTATCCCAGACTAGAATTTATAAAGATCTCATCTGTATCCGCGCGCATTTTACCCATGTTGGTATCTGCATATTTAGAATCAATTGTAGTTATTTTATAATCTATGCCGGCAATTCTTATTGTAAAATTGTTCATATTTTATCCTTGTTTGTTATACCACAGCCATCAATAACATCATACGTTACCAATTCGTGCGGCACGTTGTTAAACTGTCTTTGGCAATTCACCACTTTTACCATACAATACAGGGAAAAGATAATAAACAGCATGTTACACACCATGCCTGTTATAAAAACACTTTGTAGAAACTTTAATACTTTCATTTGCTATCCTTTACCCGCTCAATTAATTGTACATCTATTATTAACATATCGCTATATTTATCTATCAATCCTTTCACAGCCTCAGATGCCGTTGGATATATACCAAACATAGTATAATAATAGGTTCCATTTTCTAAAAAAGATCCTAGCCTATTATAGTTAGTTTTACTTACTGTCTTGATTTGGTAAAGGTTCATTTTCCTAGCCTTTGGTTATTATCTTCTTTCTCTATTTCAGCGTCCGTTTTCTTCCATAACTCGTATTGTTTCTTGGATACAAAAGAGGGTTGATTAAGTGGGCTTTTTATATGCGAAACAATTATATTTATTAAATCAGCATTCTCTTTTTCCAACTTCTTTATCTTATTAGGTTGTTCTAATAGGTCTTTTAAGAAACACCATTTGCCCCCAAGAACGACCTTGAAATCCTCTATTAAGTCAATATCTGGAATTATAAGTGCATCTTTTACTGGACTTTTATCAGTATGCCAAATATCTATCTTCTGTTTTGTTACCTTAGGCTTTTTTATTTCTGCGAGTGTTTTAATTTTATCTATAAAAAACGGCTTTACATCTTCCCAAACTTTATCAAGGTCAAGAGCAATTATATTATCGGCTCCCGATTCGTTTTTTGATACAAATTCAAGTTTATTATCATTTATTTGTAAAGTTCCATAGGGGCATTTCCCAATTTCTTTTTTCATTTCTCTTCCTTTAACAGTTCATCAACTATCGTTTGATAGTCAGAATTTCTCTGAGATTCAGTGTTATACCAGACCTGCCTAACATTGAAATCATCTTTACACAATCCGAATTTTATTTTATAAATTCTTGTTCTTGCGCCGTGCTGGACACATAATTCGTCTTCTTCTAATTCATCATCTATCCAAATAAATGGGAAAGAGTATAAGTCTATTATACAACTTATTTTCCCATGTAATTTGATGTATTTGTGATTATTTCCCATTATTTATGCCTTTGTTATTATTTTGGTGGGGCATACAAGGATTCGCACCTTGTATAATTACCTGCCTCGTAATTTCCCTAGGACGCTCTAACTGGGTGGCAAATCCCAATACCTCGTTTCCCTAGAACCGCTTTCGCTAGCACCTAGCGTCTACCTATTCCGCCACTGCCCCATAATTTCCCAGATATAACGCTATCTGGGAAGCGTCTGTTTTCGCAAGCCAAGCACAGATACTTGTAAACAGGGGATACGTTATCCCAGCTTGCTATCCGACTTTATTCGGAATCTTTTTTTTATATTTTTTTATCTTTATTTCTTCCTTAGCTGCTAATAAAATCAAAATCAGAGCGACTAAACCCAGAACAGCTATTGGTATCCATAAAGGTGATAATACCCACCACCAAGACCAATTGATCACTTTACATAGTTTTAACACTATGAAAACCAACAATAATCCGGTTGTAAAATTGCTCGTACTATCATGTAAAATTTTATTTGACATTATTTGCTCCTTTTATGATACATGATTCTTTTTGTACCAATTGATTTATATTCTTTAATTTTTCCAGTAATACACTCAATCAGCATCGGCGCACGCTTGTCCAGGGCATCAATATATTCTGCCAGTTCTTCGCGGTCAAAAGACCAAATAAAGACCTGGTGTTCTTTTATTGCCCCCATTTCTACAAGTCCATCGCATAGTTCTGGGCAATAAACAACATAATCGTAAAAATCTAAGTCGTCCAACCACATGGCAAATGCGATTTGTTTCAAGTGATCGGTGTCGCCAACTTCACGAATCAAACGTTGCGCACCCGGGGCCTCTGGTGATTTTATTTCAACCGCGCCATTTTCGCCCTCAATCATACCGTCTGGTGAGAATCCAAAGAATCCGCTACCATGTTCCACAAATCCACACTGGCGTACCTTGAATCCAGTTTGTTTCTCGTATAGCCTGCGTGCTTCTGGTTCTAATTCAAGGCCACGTGCAACCTGTGGTTTTTCGGCCCACGATTGAGAATCGTCCGGCTCGCTCCAGTTTGTGTACTTTTCTGCAAATACACGATCAATAGCTTTTAATGCTGTTTTGCCAAGCCCATCACCACCTCGTTCTGATGATAATATCTCAGCTGCTTGCGATGCAGTGAACTTACCTCTGCGAACTTTTAACCATTCTGGATTTGTTTGTATATCAAAAGAACCCACCTCACCATAAAAATGTTGTGGCATATCCCAATAATGTTTGTTTGTTGAAAGCATTTTTTATCCTCTTTTTTGTGTTGTACTTAAAGGTTAAAACATTTTAACATATAAGTCAAGCATTATTTTTTAGTCAGCTGTTCTATTGCAGAAAACACAGCATCTAATGTTTGTACATTTGCAGCGCCACGTTTCACTATTTGATAAAGTGTCTCGCGGCGAATCCCTGCAACCGCAGCAATATCAACCTGTTTTATTCCAAGTTTCTCAGCCTCTTTTAATGCCACAATAAGAGATTCTATTAATGGTGATTTTGGTTTGTTTTTCATATTTATTTTTCCAGTTAAAACAATGTTAATTGTATACCAGCTGCATTTCCATACATCTTTAATAATTCGTTTTGTTCGTCCAATTCGTCTGGATCTAACTTACGAGCTTTAATAACTTTTTTGATGTACTTAGGATCAAATCCAGCCGATTTTGCATCAATAAAAACAGTTTTAGTATCAGCAGCAATGGCGGCCATTTCTTCGTTCAATTTCTCAACCCGTTCAATTATTGACATGAGCTGTGCATTATCTATTCCAGTTTTATTTTCCATTTTTTGTTCCTTTTAATAAATCCCCGATTTGGGTTATTGGTTGTGGTTTCCCGATTCTTTCTTGATCGGGGGCAATTTTTTCAGCAAATTTATAATCTATGGAAAGCGATAAAGCATTTTCAAGATATCTATTTGCACTAGCAACGCTGTAATTCTTAGCATATTGTAGCAGTCCATTGAACCCACCACAATAATTAATCGCTGCCATTTGTCTTGCGTCTAATTCTGGTTTCGGCGCAATACAATCTCGGGTTGTCATTTCTTCCAAGTATTTTCCCATTTCCTGCAAAAACAATATATCTTTGCTTGATTCTTTCGGCCTGTATTTTTCCCAGTCGCAGTCCGCGGGCAGTCGTGGAAATTTCAGATCCCCGACTATTTTCTGTAGAACCAGCCCTATATTTTCGGCCGTGAGCCAGTCTTTTTGAACTTCATAGGTTGATGTACAATAAAAAGCAAACGTCCGAGGATCTGTATTAATAGAGTTTCTGACCAGATACGCGCGCATGGGATTAACAAACCAGCTTGGAACGTTAATCTCTATGCCAACCTGCGATTCGGATCTATCAATTGTAAATTCACGTTCTTTCATTTTATATCCTTATAATTCCGGTCCATCAAACCCAACGACACTCAATGCCGCGATCACTGATGTGCCGCATAACCCGATTAATTGTTTCTTATAGGATTCAACTGCCTTGAATCTGTCCTGGTTTAACCAGGTTGTCGGGTGTGGGGTGTATTGTTCTTCGGCCGGATCCTTTCTTACTATTTCATTCCTCAACCTGGCAAACAAAGCTGTGCCGTCAAGTATCTCGGCGGCATTATTCCCCCTGGCAATGGCCGCAGAAAACGATGCTAATGCGCCTTTCTTATTGATTTTTCTTGGATATAATAACCAAAACTCGGTAAAAGAATCAGATGCCAAGATAACATTGTTGGTACTATTTTCATTCCACTGGTTGCGCATTCTCTTCACCATTTCCATATCACCCGAATCAAAAGCGTGGAAAAACGCACCGATAAAATTTATAAGTTCTGACTTTGATAATTTTTCAATACTTTTCATTTTTATACCTCTTATGCAAAGCTTTGTACAACATCGCGCAAGCGTCTCAAATATCTAATATCTTGGTTCTGTTCTAAATAATCAAGATGGTTTGATGCCTTACGCCATTCTTCGCGCCACCCACAAGCCGATATTTGCAGCGCAAATGAATTATAAATCCGTCTGAATAACCATTGATAATCATATCCTTTCTGGATTGATATCTGTTTTACGGTCCGGACGATATCAGCGCGCAAATCTTTCTTATTCCTTATTTCGGCCGAATTTACTCGCAAGTCAGCCAATGCCATTCTGTCATAATCACCAGTTCTGCGGGCTTTCTCATAGGCCTCGCGCTCGGCAATGGCCACCGCATCTTTTACGGCAGTTTCTACGGCCGCCTTGACCAGATCCTGGATCGCCGGCGATAAACCATTGCTTGGCAGAGCTGGTACCTGGGCAATTGATTGTCTTTTGGCAAATTCCCATGCCGCCCTGGTCTCTTTTACCAAATAATCTCTTACGGCCTCTGCCTCGGGGGTACGTATCATCATACAAATCTTTTTGGCGAACTCAACCCGCAGGTATGCCGATCTGATTTTTCTCTTTGCTTTATTGCGGCCCACGGCAGCATAAATAGACATATCCCCGATTTCTGCGGTTTTTTTAATATCTACAGTACTGTAGATATTAGAAATTCCCCTAATTTCTGCGGGTTTGGTATTATCTGGGTCTATAAAGTCCACTCCGGCGAATCCTTTTAATAGCCATGTGTCTATGTTACGGATTCTTGCGGTCTTGTTATTGGGCAATATAATATCATGCAACTCATGTGCTAAGATAACCTTTTTACGACACAATGCACCCTCCCACACCATTTCTGGCGAGTCGGTTCTGATCAAAGCGTCCATATTGTCCAATATAAGTTTGGGCTTGGATTCATCAATCGTTGTTAACTGTTTGTTTTTAGTCATTTTTTTATCTCTTTTATTGGTCGGGGGTGATAGGTGAGAGAATATGAGAGTTTTCTATCGCCCCCGATGAATTGCCTGGTATTCGGCAAGCCTGCCAGGCCAGGATTACAACGCGCGGTGAGTGCCGCACTGCCGAATCCGAGTTAACTGTACGTCTGATGGTTGATTATGCATTTATCTGAGCAAAAGTCACCATCATCAATTTGTGTCATGCTGTCCGACAGGAAATAGTCGCCGCAGTATCTGCATTTGCTAAGCTTGTCGTGTCGCCAGTCTATTATCCCAACTGCAACATCAGCCATTACGGGATTTTTGGTTTCATTAATCCGATCAGCCAGATACTCTATGCAGGATTTTAGCTCTGCTTGACTTGGTATATGCCCGATCACGTCTTTGATTTCATTAATAAGTATTGCTTTTATCATTTTATAATCCTTTTATTTACAGATTCTTACTGCTCTATTATGTGATACCTTACCGTCAAGTATGCCCATACAAGAGCAAGATGCATTGGTGGTACAACCTTTGTACAGTCCTATACAATCTTCACCAAAGTTTTCACATCTATATTCTGCACTGGTAAAGTATTTAATAGGATTTGCATAGTCGCCGGATCTGGTCCGTTCTGGTGCCAAGATATACGCAACCAAACATATAGCAGCGCAACCCACCACAGCGGCAGTGATGATATTAGGGATTATTGTGTTTTTAGTCATGGTTTTCTCTTTTGTTTTGTTGTTCCTGTGCGCTTTTCGCACATTCTTACTGTATATGTTAAATTATTTTAACTTACTTGTCAAGCGATTATTTAATTTTTTTTGAGGGTAAAAAATCCCCGATATCTAAGGCATATAGAGCAAGGGTAAAAGAGGGTATGATTTTGGGCCTGGGCTGGGGGCGGTGGGTGTGCGAATCGGGCGAAGTTAACAAACTACTTTAACTTAGTATAGACAACCATCTGGGACACTGGACAGTATTATACTTATACGGATATTATATTAACGTTTCCGTATAACTTTGTTCTTGCTATTTATGGGTATATTTGATATGGTTTGTGGGTAAGGGTCACTACAAAGTGATTTTTTCATAAAACCTCCCACCCTGGTGTCGCTGGCACTAGGGTTTTTATATAAAGAAAAGGGCCGATCTTGTGAACCGGCCCCAACATTCTATTGTTTCTTATTATGGTAATACAAATGGTAAGTTCTCACCCAGGAACCCACAGATGATTTTATCCGTTGACGTTCCAACAAACGTTAATGTGTATGTGTCGCCAGCCCCAGCAATAGATGGGGTTATTGGATTCCCGTTTGTCTTGTCATAGCAATACCAAACATCAGTATCAAGTCCTTCGGTATTTGTTAATGCGCGATTTAATTTACATATAATCTCTGTGCCGCTTGACGCATATTGATTGATTACCTTTGTTCCAAGACGCATAATAGAATTTACCACAAACGACATTTGGGCAACTTTATCCACTACAAGGAAGTTTCCAAGCGCGCCTTCTTGATTTAATCCATTACCATCAAATTGTGGAACATATTCGGTCGCGATAGTAAATTCTTCGCTAGGATATACCACACCATCAACAGTCACATTTCTTTTATCCCAAGTCCCCGCGTCATCAACTGGTAATTCTGTATATCCAGTCCAAGAACATATTAAATTATTCGGGTCGGTCATATCTGCTATTTCGCCATTAAATACATCGCCGGTATTTGGAAGCGTAAATTGAACCGCGTCCCCAACTTCGGCTGTTATATTTCCGGGTTTATTGTTAATACTTACACTTGTTAAGCTGAAAGGTGGATTTTCTGGTGCTGACAATATTGTTGGTTGATTGTATAATGAATAATATCCATATATCATTTCAAGATGCTGCCCAAAATTAACAGCGTCTGTTGGACTTAAACCAGCATCTATCCCCGTCACACGATGAAAATTAAAGCTCAATAAGCTATCATCGTCAAGGGTTAATAAAGTTGATATGTTTCCAACGCCACCATCGCTTCCCGGATTAAAATTATTTATTGTCAGCTGAAATTCAACTGCGATTGGCGTGGCATTTTGGATTGCTGCATAATCGCCGTAGATAGTTTCGTCAATATCCACATATCCCAGAGCTTCTACATACGCCGCAATACTGGCAATTCTTGTGAATGTAATTTTAGGCGCAAGTTCCCCAATAAATCCATTTGGTATTGGATAGGGTTCATTTAATTGTAATCCCCAAATATAACCATCTGCTTGGACGTATAAAAACGCACAAGTAAGTAATGTAGGTTCTGTAAGTGAATTTGATGTTATTGATAAACTTCCAGAAACAAATGCAGGTTCTGCTGGCGATGTATCGGCTTTATAAAGCCCGTCCCCAGCTACAAATAAAGGTACTTGCTGTGCTGCTGCCGTTGCACTATAAATTATAGAGTCTGTTATATTGTTTTGAACTTCCCGTAACTTTGCCGGTGTGATAAAACCCGAGGTATTATCTTTTAAGTTCGCAGCTATCAAAGCTTGTAACTGAGATCTGTCTTGATTTGCCATTGTTTTTCCTTTTATATTAAAAAGCCCACATCAAAACCAATTGAGAAAGCCCCACCTGTAGGTGGTGTTGGTGAAGATGTGATCGTCAGTCCTTTGTATAACAAAAGACTTTCTTTAATTATTAAGCTTTTGGTTGTTATTTCCATTATGCTATATCGCCTCGTTCTGATAATACATAGTTGATTGTTTCAATTACTGGTGCAGTACCAACAAAAGCAATAAATCTTGGCAATGTATGGAAAGAATAGTATCCAGGATCTGTAATCGGATCCGATTCGGTTGGTGCCCGAACGTCCGTCATATCAGATATGCTGGCCGGTTTTGATTCTGATCCATATATTTTTACGCTCAAGCTTTCCCCGGCCAAACGAATTGCAACCAAGTCGCTGCGTCTGGAAATACTTGCTTCGTATAGTTTCCCTGTTTGATAAGACATTTTTTACTCCTGTGTTTTGTTATTTTTCAAGTTCTCTGATTTTTTGTCTCAAAGATTGACGTTCTTTTTTTATAGGTGCCCATTCATCACTAGTGTATTCGCCATCAATATATTTCTGCCCTTTGTAATCCATAGCAGCAAGCTGGGCCTTAAATTCGGCAATTTTTTCTTCTGCAGTTGGAATATGTTCTGGATCCTTAACTGCTTCTAAATACTTTCCATTATCTTCTATGTGACAGTTATTGTCATTACAATAGGCAGCCAGATCTGCTCGTTGTTTTCTTGTAAATGGTTTATTTAGTATCATGGTTTTTTCCTTTTTATTATGCCGCCATACCTTTGACTTGCCATACTGTATTAGTCACCCAGTATGCGTGTGAAGCATTAGCCGCAGCAGTCCCATATATATCAGCACAAGATGTAAATCCAGTTGCGTTTCTTGCTGCATTCAAATTATACCAATTAGACGTAGCAGGACTTCTTGCTTCCCAATAATAATCACCATTAGCCATTTCAACTGGGAAGTCTACCGATGAGGAATTGCCCGATAAAATTCCACCTTGTTCAACCCAACCAGATTTATATAATCTATACCATGTAGTACCATTTATATAAGATTCAACCACATAATCACCATCGGTTGTGTCTGGTGCTCCCTCTTCCCAAGTAAATTCTGAAAATGATCCATCGGTTGGCACAGTATAATAGCGAACATATCCATCTATATCATTTCCGACTAATGCCCAACGTCCTTTACCTAATGGTGTTTCTATTAAAGAGGCGCTAGCGGTATCTAAATCACCAGTTGTTGCAAATTTTCCATAGTAATTTATACCAAGAATTAAATTGTTTGTGCCAGTTGCATAATTATATGGAATAACTTTAAATGCACTACTAGTGGTACTACCACGAATTAAGTCGGTTGATTTAACAAACATTTGTAATACTGCATAATCTGCGGCTTCACGAGATACTTCAATATTATTAATATATAATTGGCTTTCCGTCGCGCCCGCTGCGTTTATATAACCAACTAACAACCCATCATATCCAATTGCAACATTAGATGTTGTCACTGAAATTGCTTGTGCGTCTGTCCAATCTACTCCTTGTATCGCGTCCCTCATACTTGCGAAATCGTCATTACTCCAAGTTGATGGTTTATCTAATTTACTATGTAATTCTGATAAAACATTCGCTGCAGTAATTTGGCTTGCTGTCTGTGGACTTACTTCTGCCCCAACGTAAAACATAACTCGCATTTGGATTTGATCCCCACGAACAACCGTTGTAGAATCACGTCCATAGGCCGCATTTGAATTAGAGGCATCTATTTTAACTCTATTATCTTGACCAGCGGACACATTATTGCCATCAATATTTACGCAAGTTCCACTATTATCCAGTTCTATACAGCCAGTTTCATTCAAAACGCGCGCGTATCCCGTAGCGTCCAGTGTATATATTTGGAAAGATCCTGCTATATTTGGTGCGGCATTTTGTACTACTGCTCCGACATTTGCTAAAGAACCAGCTGCTGTAAATCCGTATCCACGAGGTATATTTGGAACTATAACTTTATCTGTCACTGAATCGTATACCCAAAATGGAACTGCATTATCTGGGTTTGCTGCGTATGCCGCGTCCCAAGCTGCCTCAGTTCCAGATGGGATTAACCCACCAGTTATATAATCTACTAAATTTGCATAATTTGTTGATGCATTACCCAATTCTTGTTTCCCAACATCACCCCATACCCAGGCGGCATTTGGTAAAGAATTATAAAGATTCAACATTCCAAATCCAGGAAGAAGAGAAGCACCACTGATATTAGCAAGATAATCTTCAATGGCTTTGACATTAGGATAGTCAGTTTCACTGCCAGTATTGTCTGGTATGCTGCTAACTTTATTTACAGTTTCTTCTAGCCCCGTCACAATCCCAGTTTGTCCATTCACCGAAACAACCAAATCCGTGTTATCAATTTTTTGTATAATCCCAGAGTCATTGTAAACCAACCAGTCAGATACTTGCCAATCAATGCTAAATTGTGTACCGGCAACACTTACAATGTAGACTTCACCAGCTTTTGTTGGATCATTATCTGTTAGAGCTGGGGTGTTTGTTGTGGCATTCCAAGTGCCCTTGTACTTCAGAGCAGCAATTGGCATTCTGTCTAAGGGAACTTTTGTATTGCTATCTAATTCACAATATCCACCAGCAACACCCTTATTAGCTTTATCTTCTTTGTCTGTTTGTAAATCTGTTATATCCCCAACAACGTCATCAATTTGATCTTGTAAATCTTCTTCAATGCCGATGGCACGTTCTTCTTCGGTTTTTAATGCTGCGTCAAGTTCACGAATAGCATCATCTATATTGTCGGCCGTGATATAATTTGTTCCAGTTGGATCAAATCCAATTTCTTGCTGTGTCATTTTTATTGATACAGTTTGATTTGTTCTGACAATTACACCCAGTTGATATGTGGATATTACAGAATTATCATTGGGATCGTATTGTACAGCTATGATGATATCATGCAGTTGCACATCGCCTGCAATCTCGTTGAAATATCCATCAGATAACAAATCTTCTTTGGTATCTTTGGTTTTATACAAGAATATGCCGGCCTTTGGTTGATCTCTATTATTGGAAGCAACATGGCACCAGCGAGTTTTTGCGAACATATTTGTACCTTTTGGTTTTTATTATACATTATTACTGCGTAATTTTCAAGCGGTTATAAAACAGCCCGATATAATCATTTGCAGTGTCTTGGTTTCCATCAATTCCATATTGACGGCCTATTTTT
>Ga0209800_10000970_pt1 | contig 35261 bp, 25 predicted proteins | sample Higcelweek8metaG_FD_187174 | JGI IMG/M metagenome (GOLD analysis project Ga0209800, IMG submission 187174) | Freshwater pond sediment microbial communities from the University of Edinburgh, under environmental carbon perturbations - High... | ecosystem: Environmental > Aquatic > Freshwater >...
ACTGGTCTGTTATTATCCGGTCATAGTGTCACTGGGGTAACACTTCTCGATGGAACTTCAATTAAAGCTAACGTCGTTATTTTAGCAACCGGGCATTCAGCAAGGGATATTTATTCCATGTTAAGAGAAAACTGCATTCATCTTGAAGCTAAAAATTTCGCGGTAGGTGTGCGAGTTGAACATCCACAAGAGCTGATCGACAGTATTCAATATAAACGTTCTCAAAGAGGGAACTATTTGCCTGCCGCAACGTATAGTTTCGCAGAACAAGTCAATGGGAGGGGGGTTTATTCCTTTTGTATGTGTCCTGGTGGAACAATTGTCCCGGCAGCTACAGCTTCAGAAGAATTGGTTGTAAATGGAATGTCGCCTTCGGGAAGAAATGGAATATTTGCCAATTCAGGAATTGTTGTGGAAGTACGAATCGAAGATTTAACACATTATTCCCATCATCGGGAAATGGCTGGATTGAAATTTCAGGAAGAGCTGGAACGAAAATGCTTCAAAATGGCTGGATCTTCTCAAATAGCTCCTGCTCAACGGTTAACGGATTTTTTAACTAAAGTTCATTCAAATTCATTGCCTTCTACTTCTTATCATCCCGGAATCATTTCTTCGGATATTCATCAATGGTTACCACCTTTCATCTGCGATCGTCTGCAGTTAGGCTTTCAACAAATAGGAAGAAAAGCAAAAGGTTTTATTACAAATGAAGCAATCATTTTGGGTGTTGAATCCCGGACTTCTTCACCGGTGCGCATTCCCAGAAATGAAGACACCTTTGAACACGTGAAATACAGTCGCATATTCCCCTGTGGAGAGGGTGCGGGGTATTCGGGAGGTATTGTTTCTTCTGCAATTGATGGGGAGCGATGTGCCGAAAAAGTGGCTAACATACTACAGTCTTAAACTGTTCAGATCCCTCTTCTTTTGAATTCGGAGCAAACAATGGATGCGGCAATAGAAACATTCAGTGATTCAATGGTTTTATTGCTATTTTGAAACGATGGGATCGATAGCTTATTTGGAATGATATGCTGTAAATCCTTTGAAATGCCCTTTCCTTCATTTCCAAAAGCAACAATGGCATTTTCTGCAAGGTCCGTTTTGTATATATTCTCCCCTTCCATAAAGGTTCCATAAACAATCCTGCCTTTTTCAATCGATGTGGTTAAAAAGCTGTCGAGGTTGGTATAATTAATCTTTACATGGGCAATAGCTCCCATTGTAGCCTGAATTACTTTTGGGTTGTAACATTCAACCGTATCTTCAGAACAAATAATCTGAGCAATTCCAAACCACGATGCCAGGCGAATTATCGTTCCAAAGTTGCCCGGATCCTGAATGGCATCGAGTACGATGGTTAAATCATCTTTTAGGTCATCATCCTTTATCGTGTTGATTCTTTGTCGACATACAGCAACGACAGATGACGGTGTAGAAAGCAAACTAATTTTTTTAAACTCATCGTTGCCTGCGATAAGTTTTTCACAATGAATATCAGAAAATTTATCAAAACGATCTTCACGGGTAACAATCATTTCAAATTGAAAGCCTGATTCAATCAACTCTGTGATCAATTTCTCACCTTCTGCAATGAAAAGACCCGATTCGTCTCTGGTTTTTTTTCGCGATAGCGATTGTAAAAACTTAATTTTATTTTTGCTGATCATATAAAATATACTTAACGCAACTAAATTATAGTTGCTACGTTTGATTTCAAAGCAATACGTTTGCTATTTTTGTACTACTGTGAATCAAAAAGCAAAATATATAGTTAGAAAGCTCCCTCTGCTGATTTTGGGATCATTCCTGTTTGTTGGTTGTAATATGACCCGCTATGTGCCCGAAGATAAATATTTGATGAGTGATATTAATTATGAGATTGATAACAGACAGATTAATAAGGATGAACTCTCCTCATACGTCAGACAAGAAGAGAACCTGAAAATCTTGGGTTTTTTAAAATTTCACTTGTGGCTCTATAACCTTTCACCAAAAGAAAAACAAAAAAGTTGGTTGAGAAATATTGGCGAACCTCCAGCAATATATGACATGATTTTAAATGAAAAGTCGTCGATGCAAATTCAGCAATATCTTTTTAATAAAGGGTATTATCAGGCTAAAATTTCAAATAAAGTTGATTTTAAAAAGAAGAAAGCTTTTGTAACATACTGCATTGAAACAGGTAAGCCTTATCTTATCCGGAACATTAACTATGATATTAAAGATTTAAGAATTAAAGATTTCATTCTGGAGAGCACTGATGAATCGTTGATTAAAAAAGGAGACATCTTCGATGTGGATGTACTTAATCAGGAACGGTCAAGAATTACCAGGGTTCTGAATAATAAAGGTTTTTATCGGTTCGTGAATGAATATGTTCATTTTAAGGTAGATTCTACTCTTTCTCCTTTACAGGTTGATATTGAAATGACGGTAGAAAACCCTCGCTTAAGTTCTGATCCTTCAAAAGAGATTGCACACAAACAATATTTTATAAATGATTATTCAATAAACATCTTCACCCCCCAAAAAGGAATAAGTTCTGTCAATTTTCAAGATTTTACTGACACGACTAGTTTGGCTGGATTTACTTTTTTGCATAAAGGGAAAATTCCTTTGAAGGTTAAAACTATTTCAAAAACTATTGAAATGGAACAAGGAGATTTGTATAGCAAGTCAAAAGAGGAAAGGACACAGAATAACCTTTATTCAATCAGACAGTTTAAATTTGTTAATATTCAGTTTGTTGAAGATCCATTGAGAGGCGATAGTTTAAAGGGTTGGTTGAATGGGAAAATATTACTTCCCATGCAAGTTAAACAAAACTATTCTTTCGATATTGAGGGTACGAATACTTCCGACATTGAGGGTACTTATACTTCCGATACAGAAGGTACTAAAACTTCGGCAAACCTTGGTATCGCCGGAAATTTGAACTATCAGCACCGAAATTTAATTCGAGGTGGTGAAATTTTTGATATTACGTTACGGGGTGCAACAGAACGGCAACTTACCGAGGTTGGTACTTTTGTAATGAATGAGGTGGGAACAGCTATTAAGTTATCGCTTCCGGGCTTTTGGCTACCTGTCAATGAAAAGAAAATGAATTTATATTCAATGCCATTTACTTCGTTTTCTGCATCCTATAACTTTCAAGAGCGATATAATTATACCCGTACAATTGTCAATGCAACTTTTGGCTATCAATGGAAATCAAGAGCCACACATAGCCATTCCCTGAATCTGATCGATTTAAACCAGGTCTATATATCCCGTATAAATCAAGCTTTTTTAGATAGCATCAAATATTTAAGTATCAGAAGTAGTTATACCGATCATATCATTTCGGCAACATCGTACAGTTTTGTTTATAACAATCAGGACATTAAAAAGCGACCAGATTATCAATATTTTAGAATGAATCTTGAAGTTGCGGGGAATGCACTATGGCTATTTAGCTCATTGACGGGTCAGGAAAAGTATAATTCACAAGACCCATCTTCTGAATTTAATACGACCTATTATAAACTTTTCAACACGCGATTTGCCCAGTATTTGAAAGGAGACTTTGAATATCGGTATGGATATCGGTTCGATAAGTATAACTCAATTGCAACGAGAGCTTTTTTGGGGGTCGCATTCCCGTATGGTAATTTTAATGTAATACCCTTCGAGAGAAGATATTACACAGGGGGAGCTAACGGGATTAGGGCTTGGCAAGTTCGAACTCTTGGCCCTGGTACATATTCCGGTGGAGCTACAGATCCAAACCAATCGGCTGACATTATGATGGAAGCCAATATTGAATATCGGTTTAAGTTGTTTTGGATACTCGAAGGGGCATTGTTTATCGATGCAGGTAATATTTGGGCTATAAACAACAGCAACGATAACCCGGAAGGAGCTGTTTTTAAATTTGACAGATTTTATGACGAGTTTGCAGTAGGTACTGGTTCTGGTCTCCGTCTGGTAACCAATTATTTCATTTTTAGAGCTGATTTGGGTTTAAAATTAAGAGATCCCTCACGATTATCGGGTGAGAGATGGATTCCTGGAAGAAGGTCATTCGAGACTTCTGATTTGAATTTTAACATAGCCATTGGTTATCCTTTCTAACCAATTCAAATTGAATTCATTTATTGTTTAAGGCTGAAAGAGATAGAAGTTCCTTTCCCAATTTCGCTTTTGACAATTAATTTTGACTGGTGTAGTTCTATAAAGTCAATACATACGCCCAATCCTAAACCAGATCCTAATTCATTGTTGGTTCCATGACTGGTAAATGATTCCCTTCGGTAAAATATTTTATTGATAACGTCTTGACTCATTCCTATACCAGTATCTTTTAGCTCAAAAACGACCATTGTATCATCCAACCTTGACGAAAGGGTAATTTGACCTCCGGGAGGTGTGAATTTTAATGAGTTTGCCACGAGATTTCGCAATACGGTGTAAATCATATTGCTATCTCCATGACAAACCCCGGCATAAGTTATTTCGGTTACAAAACGGACTTTCTTTTGTTCTGCCCGGTGTCTGATGTATTCTTCTACGTTTTCGGCAATCGCGCTAATCGAGAATGTAGTTATACCAGAGTTTATTCTTTGTGATTGTGATTTACCCCAGTTGAGTAGGTTCTCAAGCAAATCGAGCACATTCATCGCGTCGCGTTGGGTTGATTGGGCCATTTTTAATTGCTCGGGTTGAAATGAATCGAATTGAACAACTTCGAGGTAATCGAAAAATGATATGATCGAACTGACTTGTGAACGTAAATCGTGCCCAATAATTGAAAAGGTGCGGTTCAATCTTTTATTGACTATTTCAAGCTCTTCGGTTTTTTTCTTGATGATAATCACTTGGTCTTTTAATCTGAAATTCAGTCCTCTGATCCGCAGAAAAAGAAGAAATTCAATGATCAGAAGTATGAAAAAGATGGTTAAAAAGACAGAGGCATAAAGAAAAAGTTTTTGATTATAATTGAGTTTGTATTGAAGTATTAGGTTTTCTTTGTCTTGTTCCGAAGTTTCATTTTTGAAAATCAATTCCGATGTCACCCTGTATTTTTCGATGTTGAATAAGCTGTCGTTTAATCTTTCCAGTTGCTTATGATACGACAGTGCAAGTTTGTAATCGCCCTGTTTTTCATAAAACTCACTAATTTTTTTAACCAATTCTTTTTTTGATGTGATAAGGTTTAGGGAATCGGCTAGTTTATACGATTCAATATTATATTTTATACTCTTGTCATTTTCCTTTATTTCTTTATAAATGTTCGAAAGTGATGATAAAGATAAAATTGCCAGTTGACTATTATTTTTTTTAATTGCTTCGTCAGATACTTGTTGCAGAGAGGTTAATGCCTGAATTTTGTTTCCAAGTGAATCATTCAAAACTGCCAGATAGTATTTGAATTGCAATTCTTTTTCAGGAAAATCCTTTTTCTGAGCAATACGAAAACCCTCCCCAAGTAATTTTTGCGATTTTTTTAAATCCGATTGGTTTAAATAGACTCTTCCCAACTCAAGGTAAGCGTTGATACTTTGTTCCGAGCTATCACCTTTCATCATTTTAAACGCCTTCTGATAATAATGCTCTGCTTTAGTCTTGTTTTTTGACTCATTATAAATATTCCCGATGTAGATAAATGCGATTATGTTGGCAGGTTTAGATTTTAGAGACTGCAAATATTTATCGAGTGATTTCTTCGAAATTTTTTGTCGTTTATATAAAACATTAAAATTGTTAGCGATTATAGAGAAGTAAGAATCTTCATTCATGGAAAATGCGATCTCGCAAGCCTCTCTGTAAGATTCTTCAGCCAGATCGAGTTGATTCATATAGTCATAGACTTTACCAATGGAGAAGATAATTTCAACAGTCTTAAGAGTGTTACTGTTTTTTTTTGAGATTGACAGGGCTTCTTGTAATTTTTCAATGCACTTTGGGTTGTCTCTCATAAATAAATTGGAGGCGATTGTTTGCAACTGTTCAATCTTTATAGAATCAGTTAGAACAGGGTCTGCAATTCCCGATTCCCGGGCACACAAATAAATTGGGGCTAATAAGCAGCACGTTATGAGTAAAGAGATGGATATAAAATTTATAATTGACCGCTTCATTGTGCAGACCGCTAAAATGCAGTAATAATTTACAACAATTTTGGTTTTAATGAAGAAGTATATTCTTATTTAAAACAAAAAAAACCGCCATCCTTACGATTAAAGATGGCGGCTCTGTTTAAATTGTTTCAAAATCAGGCTTTTCCGGCTGATCCAAGAACATTGATATTTTTGTGCATGTACAATTTTTTCAACTCCTCGCGGGCAGGTCCCAAATATTTACGTGGATCGAATTCCCCAGGTTTTGTAGCCATAACTTCACGAATTGAAGCCGTCATAGCTAAACGACCATCAGAGTCAATATTGATTTTACAAACAGCTGAAGATGCAGCTCTGCGTAATTGATCCTCAGGGATACCAATGGAATCTTTCAATGCACCGCCGTATTTGTTGATGGTTGTTACATATTCCTGTGGAACTGACGATGAGCCATGCAATACGATAGGGAATCCGGGTATTTCTTTTTCAATTTCTTCTAAAATGTCGAAACGTAATGGAGGTGGAATTAAAATTCCGTTTTCATCGCGGGTACATTGTGCTGGAGTGAATTTGTTTGCTCCGTGTGAAGTCCCAATTGAAATTGCCAAAGAATCGACACCAGTGCGTGAAACGAAATCAATTACTTCTTTGGGTTCAGTATAGGTGTGGTGGTCAGAAGAAACTTCGTCTTCGATACCTGCCAATACACCTAATTCACCTTCAACTGTAACATTAAATTGATGAGCATATTCAACAACTTTCTTAGTTAAAGCGATATTATCTTCGTATGAGTGGTGTGATCCATCGATCATTACTGATGAGAAACCCATGTCGATACAATTTTTGCATAGTTCGAAGGTGTCACCATGGTCTAAGTGTAAAACAATTGGAATATTTTGCCCCAATTCTTTAGCATATTCAACGGCTCCCTGCGCCATGTAGCGAAGTAACGTTTGGTTTGCATAATTACGTGCCCCACTCGAAACCTGTAAAATTACCGGCGACTTGGTTTCAACACATGCAGCTACAATAGCTTGCATTTGTTCCATATTATTGAAATTATAAGCAGGAATAGCATACTTGCCTTCAATCGCTTTTTGGAATAACTCTTTGGTATTTACCAAACCGAGTTCTTTATAATTAACTGCCATTTGTGTGATATTAGTTGTTAATATTGTTTTATCTAAAAAATGTAATTTTAAATTGAAGGCAAAAGTAAAAATTTAGGTATATATCCAACAACTTTCTTTCGAGTTCAATTTTAAAACTACAATTTTAATGATTAATAGTTCAAAAATTTAACATTATTACTTTCACCCGACGGTATTAAAATATACTTAACAATCTTTCGCTGTAAATATCAATTTTCTAATGTATCTTGTAAACAATCCTTCTTTAATGGCGTTGTGTTGATAAAGTTAAATCTAAATTGAAAGAACCATGAAAAAAATCTCTGATGTCGTAAAGCCAGGTGTTGTTACCGGGTCCGATTTAAAATATATTTTCGATTATGCTAAGGCTAACGAATTTGCGATACCTGCTGTTAATGTTATTGGTTCCGATTCAATCAATGCAGTATTAGAAGCTGCCAAGCTGGTAAATTCCCCTGTCATTATTCAGTTTTCAAATGGTGGGGCACAGTTCAATGCAGGAAAAGGATTAAAACTTGATGGCGAGCAATCGGCTATTTTGGGAACAATAGCCGGTGCATTGCATGTACATACACTTGCTGAAGCTTATGGCGTAAGGGTGATCCTTCACACCGACCATGCGGCAAAAAAATTATTGCCATGGATTGACGGTTTGTTAGATGCTAGCGAAGAACACTTTGCGAAATTTGGAAAACCACTGTTTAGTTCTCACATGCTCGATCTTTCGGAAGAACCACTTCATGAAAATCTCGAAATCAGCCATAAGTATTTTGAAAGGATGAATAAAATGGGGCAATTTATTGAGGTTGAACTTGGTATTACTGGAGGCGAAGAGGATGGGGTCGACAATAATAATGTTGACAATAAATTATTATACACCCAGCCCGAAGATGTTAATAGAGTATATGAAGTATTGCATTCGGTTTCATCCAATTTCACCATTGCTGCAGCTTTTGGAAATGTTCACGGAGTCTACAAGCCTGGAAATGTAAAACTTCAACCGGTTATCCTGAAAAATTCACAGGAATTTATTCAGAAAAGCCAGGGACTATTCGATCATAAGCCTGTGAGTTTTGTTTTTCATGGTGGAAGTGGTTCATCGTACGATGAAATTCGGGAAGCAATTAGTTATGGTGTTGTGAAAATGAATATTGATACCGATACACAATGGGCGACATGGAATGGAGTACGTCATTTCGAAGCTCTGAACCGGGCATATTTACAAGGTCAAATTGGAAATCCTGGAGGCGATGATAAACCGAACAAGAAATTCTATGATCCGAGAGTTTGGTTGCGAAAAGGCCAGGAGTCGATGATCATACGTCTCAAGCAGGCATTTAATGATCTGGATTGTGTAAATCGAAGCTAAAGTTTTTTTGCTTTAAACATAGCCGATGAATTCTTTCACCGGCTTTTTTTTGTTTTTGAACTGAAATATTGATAAAAATATGTCATGACTTTATGATATTGAAAAGTTCAGCACGTGAAAATGGGGGTTTGTCAAATGAGTAAGTAAGTTCTAAGCTGTTTTTTTAAATCTTTTAAAAAATTGACCGAATTTTGAATAAAAAAAGATAATGCGGATTAAAAAAATCTTTGATTCAATTTTTGTGTTGTCAAAATCAGAACGAAATGGGACTTTAATCCTATTATCTATGATATTTATTTTAATTATTTTCCGTTTTTTAATCCCAATCATAATTCAAAATAATAAGCAATTCAATATCGATTATGACCATCGGATAGGTCAACTAGAAAAGATAAGAGATTCGTTGAATAAGCAGAATTACCCACCAAAGCAAACTTTCTCAAAGGGTTCATTTAAGAATGTTAAAAAAGAGAAGAATGCGGAAAGAAAAGATGAGCCGGAAAATAGTCAGGTAACATTATCTCGATTTGATCCCAATCGTGCCACATTTGATGATTTGATCAGGCTTGGATTTTCAGAAAAAGCAGCTCGGAATTTGATAAGCTACAAATTAAAAGGTGGTGTAATACGTAAAAGTGAAGATTTGAAGAAAATTTATGGTATCGATTCATTTTTGTATGCAACGATTCAGCCTTATGTTTTTATAACTGAAGAAAAAGAGCGGGGACGGGATTTGATTGAAATTAACGGAACCGATTCTGCAACCTTGACCTCGTTGAAAGGGATAGGTCCGGCGTATGCTTCCAGAATTTGTAAATACAGGAATTATTTGGGCGGATATGTTTCACTTGACCAACTGAAAGAAGTATATCAACTTCCGGAGGAAACCTATCTGGCAATAAGAAGTTTTTTAACATTGGATGAGAGCAAGGTTAAAAAGATCAACATTAACTTTGCCGATGTTAAAGAATTAAAAGATCACCCCTATTGCACTTACGAAGATGCCAGAAAAATTATCAACTACAGGTCAAAGAGGGGATTCATTCAAAATGTAAATCAGTTATTCCTCGATTCAGTTATTGAAATATCTGTTTTTAATCGCCTTGAACCGTACTTAAAAGTACAATAAAAATACTTCTCCGTGTTTTCATTGTAATTTTTAAGAAATAAATTTGAATATAATTGAATCATTACTAAATTTGCGCTCCATTTTGGGAAAAAACAAGTAATTAAGTATAAAAGAATATGATCGTAATTCCTGTAAAAGAAGGCGAAAATGTAGAGAGAGCTTTGAAACGTTTCAAACGCAAATTCGAAAAAACTGGCGTAATTAAAGAATTACGCAACCGTCAGGCATTCACAAAACCATCTGTTGTCAGAAGGGCTGAATTCCAAAAAGCAATTTACATTCAACAGTTACAGCGCGAAGACGATTAACGAAGGGTGGTTTGTCAGAAACTAATTTCTGATTAATCTGTTTTATTTAAAACCCTTTTTTAATGGCTCTTCAAGAAGATTTTATAAAATACCTTCAGTTTGAAAAGCGCTACTCAGAACATACGCTGGTAGCATATCATACAGACCTCGTTCAATTCATTCACTATATGAATAATTCGGACGGGGATTTTGACTTTAAAGGAGTAACTTCCAAACAAATAAGGTCATGGATTATTTTCCTGATGGAAGAAGGGGTTTCGGCCCGGAGCATCAATCGGAAAATCGCCACGTTAAGGTCGTTTTATAAGTTTCTGATGCGTCAGGAAATAGTTGACGTGAGCCCGGTTCAGCTTGTAACAACACCAAAGGTTGGGAAAAAACTTCCTTTTTTTGTTCAAAAAGAAAATCTGGACCAGCTTCTCGATCATGATTTTTTTGGACATGATTTTGAAGGTGCCCGTGATAAAGTGATTGTATCATTGTTGTATGGTGCTGGTATCCGCTTGGCAGAATTAAAAAACTTAACATGTCAGAATATCGACATTCCAGGGCATACGATTAAAGTTTTGGGTAAAGGGAATAAAGAGAGAATCATACCTTATCCCAAAAGTATTGATCAACCATTAACTGAATATTTGAAATTACGTGATGAAGTTTTAAAGGGAACAGGTTTCCTCTTACTTACGTCTGAAGGTGAGCAAGTATACGATAAATTAATTTATAGGGTAGTAAAGAAACATTTGTCGATGGTAACAACAATATCTAAGAAAAGTCCACATGTGCTTCGACATAGTTTTGCAACCCATCTATTAAACAATGGAGCTGATTTAAATGCAGTGAAGGAACTATTGGGACATTCAAATTTGTCCGCGACTCAAGTATATACACATACTACTTTTGAAAAATTAAAAGAAATTTACAAACAAGCCCATCCACGAGCTTAAAAAGGAGGAAATGTTATGAATATCAAAATTAATGACGTTCACTTTAATGCAGACCAGAAGCTGGTCGAGTTTATCAACAAAAAAGTAAGTAAGCTTGAAACCTATTTCGATGGTATCATTAGTATTGAAGTTATTCTGAAAGTAATTAAACCGGAGACGGCAAATAATAAAGAAGTAGAAGTAAAACTTTCAATACCTTCAAGCGATTATCTATTTGCAAAAAAGCAAGCCGATACTTTTGAAGAAGCGCTCGATTTATCGATTGAAGCGATTAAGCGTCAACTTGGTAAAATCAAAGATAAATTGCACGAAAAATAAATAAGAAAAAAACAATGAATGTGTGTTTTAATTAAAAATATTTATACATTTGCAAACCCTTTTCAGGAAGTTTTTTGACTGATAAGGGTTTACGCTTTAATAGCGGTTGAGCATCACAATTTTATGGGACGATTTTGGGAGTTCAGAATCGTCCGATTAATGTAAAAATTAATCATTCGTTCATTTAAATTATTTAGCAAGGGGAGATTCCAGAGTGGCCAAATGGGGTAGACTGTAAATCTATTGGCGACGCCTTCGTAGGTTCGAATCCTGCTCTCCCCACCAATTTAAAATACAAATCTCAAAATTCAAACATCAAATTTTTGGTTTTTTGGAATTTGTGATTTGAAGTTTAGAGTTTTTACGCGGGAGTAGCTCAGTCGATAGAGCATTAGCCTTCCAAGCTAAGGGTCGCGGGTTTGAATCCCGTCTCCCGCTCATTTAATATTAACTTATTGAGAATAAACTCGAACTTTGCCGATGTAGCTCAGGGGTAGAGCGCTTCCTTGGTAAGGAAGAGGTCATGAGTTCAATTCTCATCACCGGCTCGAAACGAATAAGATAAAAATAAAAAATTTAGTTAACGTTATCAAATATTTAGTGTTATGGCTAAACAAACATTTGTTAGGAATAAAGACCATGTCAATATTGGGACTATTGGCCACGTGGATCATGGAAAAACTACTTTGACTGCTGCTATTACAATGGTATTAGCAAAAAAGGGATATTGTGAGATTAAAACATTTGATCAAATTGACAATGCTCCTGAAGAAAAAGAAAGAGGTATTACAATTAATACAGCTCACGTAGAATACGAAACAGCTACACGTCACTATGCACACGTAGACTGCCCGGGACACGCCGACTATGTTAAAAACATGGTTACTGGTGCTGCTCAAATGGACGGCGCGATTATTGTAGTTGCTGCAACAGATGGTCCTATGCCACAAACCCGTGAACACATCCTTTTGGCACGTCAGGTAAACGTTCCTAAATTGGTTGTTTTCATGAACAAAGTTGATATGGTTGACGATCCAGAAATTCTCGAACTTGTTGAAATGGAGATTCGTGAATTGCTCACTTTCTATAAATTCGAAGGCGACGATACACCATGTATTCAAGGTTCAGCATTAGGTGCATTAAATGGCGAACCTCAATGGGAAGAAAAAGTACTTGAGTTGATGGAAGCTTGCGATGCTTGGATTCCACTTCCAGAACGTCAGGTTGACAAACCATTCTTGATGCCTGTTGAAGATGTATTCTCAATTACTGGTCGTGGTACTGTTGCTACTGGCCGTATTGAAACCGGAAAAATCCATACAGGTGACGAACTTCAGTTGATCGGACTTGGAGCAGAAGGTCGTAAGACTGTTTGTACTGGTGTTGAAATGTTCCGCAAAATTCTTGACGACGGACAAGCTGGAGATAATGTTGGTTTGTTGCTTCGTGGTGTTGACAAAAAAGAGATCAAACGTGGTCAGATTTTGGCAAAACCAGGTTCAATCACTCCTCATACAAAATTCAAAGCTGAAGTTTATGTTTTGAAAAAAGAAGAAGGTGGACGCCATACTCCATTCCATAATAAATATCGTCCTCAGTTCTATTTGCGTACCCTTGACATTACCGGAGAGATTAACTTGCCAGAAGGACGTGAAATGGTTATGCCAGGTGATAATGTTTCGATTGAAGTAGAATTGATCTATCCTGTTGCATTGAACATTGGTCTTCGTTTCGCAATTCGTGAAGGTGGACGTACAGTGGGTGCAGGTCAGGTTACTGAAATTTTAGTATAATTATAAATTTATATAAAAGTCCCGGTCGAAAGATCGGGGCTTTAATTGCGAATAAACTCAAGTCGGGAGGAATAATGTAAGTTCGACTCTTACTATTCGCACAAATAAAACCACAAGGCGATGAAAATCAAAACTTACGTTAAAGAGTCTTACGATGAATTGGTACACAAAGTAACGTGGCCTTCATGGAAAGAACTACAGAACAGCGCAAAAATTGTTATGGTTGCTTCCATCATAATCGCACTGGTAATATTTGTCGTGGATTTCGTATTTGAAAACATGATGGATTTTATTTACAGTCTTTTTTATTAAGTTACTGGAGGTTCAAGATGAGTGAGATCCAAAGAAAATGGTATGTTCTTAGAACCATTGGGGGAAAAGAAAAAAAGGCCAAGGAATATATCGAAGGTGAAATTTCATCTGCAGGACTCCAGGAGTATGTTTCACAGGTATTAATACCTACCGAAAAAGTTTATCAAATTAGAAATGGCAAGAAAATCAGCAAAGAACGTAACTTTTTTCCCGGTTATCTGTTAGTCGAAGCTGCATTGATTGGTGAGGTGACCCACATTCTCAGAAATGTTACAAACGTTATTGGATTTTTAGGCGATACAAAGGGCGGAGAACCTGTCCCCATGCGCCAATCCGAAGTAAATCGTATCCTTGGGAAGGTGGACGAGCTCTCAGCAAGTGATGAAGAACTTACTATTCCTTTTGTGGTTGGTGAAACAATTAAAGTGATCGATGGCCCTTTCAACGGTTTCAACGGAATTATCGAAGAGATTAATGAAGAAAAGAAAAAGTTGAAAGTAATGGTGAAAATATTCGGTCGTAAAACACCCTTGGAACTTGGTTTTATGCAAGTTGAAAAGGAGTAAACAACAAAAATTAATCTTTTGTTATGGCTAAAGAAGTTGCTGGAATTATCAAACTCCAAATTAAAGGTGGAGCGGCAAATCCGTCACCACCGGTTGGACCAGCATTGGGATCCAAAGGGGTTAATATTATGCAGTTTTGTAAGCAATTCAATGCCCGCACGCAAGAGCAGGCAGGGAAAGTGCTTCCGGTACTTATAACTGTATATGCCGATAAATCGTTTGAATTTATCGTAAAACAACCTCCTGTGGCTGTTCAAGTTCTTGAAGCAGCTAAAGTTAAAAGTGGTTCTGCTGAACCTCATCTTAAAAAAGTAGGAACTATTACCTGGGATCAGGTGAAAGAGATTGCCGAAATTAAAATGAGCGATTTAAATTGCTTTACACTTGAGTCTGCGTTAAGAATGGTTGCTGGTACTGCCCGTAGTATGGGGATTACTATCACAGGTGATTCTCCATTTAATTAAACTAATAATTATTGATTAAAATGGCTAGAATTACTAAGAATAGAAAACTTGCTTTAGAAAAGCTTGAACAAGGCAAATTCTATACGCTAGTTGAAGCATCAAAATTGGTTCAGGAAATTTCTATGACCAAATTCGATGCATCTGTCGATATCGATGTGCGTTTAGGGGTTGATCCTCGTAAAGCTAACCAAATGGTTCGTGGAGTAGTATCTCTACCTCACGGAACCGGTAAAGAAGTTAGGGTTCTGGCTTTGGTAACACCTGACAAAGAGCAGGAAGCTAAAGATGCAGGAGCAGATTTCATAGGACTGGACGAATACCTTGAAAAAATCAAGGGAGGTTGGACCGATGTGGATGTTATTATCACAATGCCCCCAATTATGGGCAAATTAGGTCCTCTTGGTCGTATTCTCGGTCCTCGTGGTTTAATGCCTAACCCTAAAAGCGGAACTGTAACCATGGAGGTTGGCAAAGCTATCAAGGAAATTAAGCAAGGAAAAATCGATTTTAAAGTTGATAAATACGGTATCGTTCACACATCTGTCGGAAAAGTATCTTTTACTTACGACATGATTGTTGACAATGCAAGAGAATTTATTGGCACTATCGTAAAATTGAAACCTTCGGCTGCTAAAGGTACATACATTAAAAGTATATACCTGTCGAGCACAATGAGCCCGGGTATTCAAGTGGAACCAAAAACTGCACAGGATTAATATGTGAATTATGAAGAGATCAGAAAAACAAACAGTTATCGATAACCTGACTCAGGAGATCAATTCATACAATCATTTTTACCTGGCAGATATTTCTGATTTGAATGCAGTAAAGACAAGTGAATTACGACGTCTCTGTTTTCAAAAAGATGTAAAACTGATTGTAGTTAAAAATACGCTCCTAAGAAAAGCTCTTGAAGCTTCTGAAAAGAATGCTGATGAACTTTTCGACGCTCTAAAAGGCAATACGTCATTGATGTTTTGTGAATCTGGTAGTGTTCCTGCGAAATTAATTCAAGAATTCCGCAAAAAGAACAAAAGATTAGAAAGACCAGTATTCAAAGCTGCTTATGTTGAAGAGTCTATTTATGTAGGCGAAAACCAACTTGAAGCTTTAGCAAATATCAAATCCAAAGAAGAACTTATTGGAGACATCATTGCACTTCTTCAATCACCGGCCAAAAATGTCATCTCTGCTCTTCAAAGCAATGGCGGACAGAAAATTGCCGGGATTCTAAAGACATTATCCGAGAAAGAGTAATAAATAATTTATAACATTTTAAATCGTTGTTAAAATGGCAGATTTAAAAAAACTTGCAGAAGAATTAGTTAACCTCACTGTTAAGGAAGTAAATGAATTAGCAGGAATCTTAAAATCAGAATACGGTATTGAACCTGCTGCTGCAGCTGTAGCTGTTGCTGGCCCCGCTGCCAGTGCAGAAGTTGCTGAAGAAGCTGTTCAAACTGAATTCGACGTAGTTTTGAAGTCAGCTGGACAGTCGAAACTTGCTATCGTTAAACTAGTTAAAGAATTAACAGGCCTTGGTCTGAAAGAAGCTAAAGAATTAGTTGATGCTGCTCCAAAAGCCGTCAAGGAGAAAGTTTCTAAAGAAGAAGCTGAGGCTCTTAAACAACAATTAGTTGAAGCTGGAGCTGAAGTTGAACTTAAATAAGGTCTTCAACCCATAACTGGGTTGCAATGGTTTAGTCCCGACGTACGTCGGGATTAAGCCTTTTTGTGTTTTATATTTTAAGTTCAATAAATACATCGTCTAAATGTCTTTGGATACTGTAAATCAAAGAGTTAATTTTTCGTTATCGAAAAATAGATTCGAATACCCTGATTTTCTTGAGATTCAAATCAAGTCATTCATTGAGTTTTTTCAACTTGGGTCAACCCCTGAAATCAGAAAAGAAGAAGGGTTATATAATGTTTTCATTGAAAACTTTCCCATAACGGATACCCGAAATAATTTTGTTCTTGAATTTATCGATTATTATATCGATCCTCCAAGGTATTCAATAGAAGAGTGCATCGAAAGAGGTTTAACTTTCAGTGTGCCCTTAAAAGCCAAGATGAAACTATACTGTACCGATCCGGAACATGAAGATTTCGATACGGTTGTGCAGGATGTATATCTTGGTACTATTCCATACATGACTGAACGGGGAACATTTGTTATAAATGGTGCTGAAAGAGTAATTGTTTCTCAATTACATCGTTCTCCCGGTGTTTTCTTCGGGCAGAGCATGCATGCCAATGGAACAAAACTTTATTCCGCAAGAATTATTCCTTTTAAGGGATCATGGATCGAATTTGCTACTGACATCAACAATGTCATGTATGCATATATCGATCGTAAAAAGAAATTGCCAGTCACAACATTACTCCGTGCTATTGGATTTGAAGGTGATAAAGATATTTTAGAAATATTTGGTTTAGCCGATGAAATAAAAGTATCGAAAGTAGCCCTTAAAAAATTGGTGGGCAGAAAACTGGCTGCTCGTGTATTGAAAACATGGGTTGAAGACTTTGTAGATGAAGACACAGGTGAAGTTGTATCCATTGAACGTAACGAGGTTATTATCGACCGTGAAACCGTTATCGAAAATGATCATGTCGATTTAATTGTCGATTCGGGTGCAAAAACAATTTTATTGCATAAAGAAGATGCAAATCTTCAGGATTATGCAATTATCTACAATACGTTGCAAAAAGATCCCTGTAATTCAGAAAAAGAAGCTGTACTTCATATTTATCGTCAGTTGCGAAACTCAGAACCGCCCGATGAATCAACGGCGCGCGATGTTATTGATAACCTCTTCTTTTCTGATAAACGTTACGATTTAGGAAATGTTGGACGTTACAGGATTAATAAGAAACTTAATCTCGACATTAATATCGATACTCGTGTTCTCACGAACGAAGATATTATTGCGATTATAAAATATTTAATTCAACTTGTCAATTCAAGGACCGATGTTGATGATATCGACCACTTGTCGAACCGTCGCGTCCGTACAGTTGGAGAACAGATGTATAACCAGTTCGGAGTTGGATTAGCCCGTATGGCCCGTACAATCCGTGAAAGGATGAACGTACGAGATAACGAAGTATTTACCCCAATTGATCTGATCAACTCCAAGACGCTGTCTTCGGTTATCAATTCATTCTTTGGAACGAATGCTCTTTCGCAATTTATGGATCAAACCAATCCATTGGCCGAGATGACCCACAAACGTCGTATGTCGGCACTCGGACCTGGTGGACTTTCTCGCGAACGTGCCGGATTCGAAGTTCGTGACGTTCACTATACTCACTATGGAAGACTTTGCCCAATCGAAACCCCTGAGGGGCCAAACATCGGTTTGATTTCTTCTCTTTGTGTTTTTGCAAAAATTACAGATCTTGGTTTCATATCAACCCCTTACCGTAAGGTAGAAAACGGGTTGGTTGATTTAACCAATGAAGGAGTAATTTATTTAACTGCAGAAGAAGAAGAAGGACAGGTTATTGCTCAGGCAAATGCGCGTCTTGACGATTCAGGTAAATTCATTGAGCCAAAGGTTAAAGCACGTCTTGAAGGTGATTATCCTGTTGTTGAAGCTGGAAAAGTTCAACTGATGGATGTTGGTCCGAATCAAATTGCTTCGATTGCCGCTTCATTGATTACATTCCTTGAACACGATGATGCAAACCGTGCCCTTATGGGGTCGAACATGATGCGCCAGGCTGTTCCATTGATCAAGCCTGAATCACCTATTGTTGGAACAGGTCTTGAATCGAGGGTTGTTACTGATTCACGTGTTCATATTACTGCCGAAGGACATGGTGTTATTGATTATGTTGATGGAAACGAAATTATCATCAAATACGATCGCACCGATGATCAGCGTTTTGTGAGTTTTGAACCGGATCATAAGTCATACAAATTACCTAAATACGGAAAAACAAATCAGGGAACAAGTATTTCTCTGAGCCCAATTGTTAGAAAAGGACAAAGGGTTGTTCCGAAACAAATTCTTACCGAAGGGTATGCCACACAAGCAGGAGAATTGGCATTAGGCCGAAACCTGATGGTTGCATTCATGCCCTGGCAGGGTTATAACTACGAGGATGCTATTGTGATTTCGGAACGCATCGTGCGTGAAGATGTATTCACCTCGATTCATATCGATGAATATTCGCTTGAAGTACGTGAAACAAAACGTGGGCTGGAAGAGTTTACCGCTGATATTCCAAATGTTAGCGAAGAAGCTACTCGCAACCTCGATGAAAACGGTTTAATCAGGATTGGTGCTAATGTCAAACCTGGTGATATCCTGATCGGTAAAATTACGCCAAAGGGAGAATCAGATCCTTCACCCGAAGAAAAATTATTGCGAGCCATTTTCGGAGACAAAGCCGGAGATGTTAAAGACGCTTCATTAAAGGCTTCTCCATCGTTAAATGGTGTAGTCATTGGTAAAAAATTATTTTCGAGGGTAATTAAAGATAAAAAGGGGCGCACCTCTTCAAAACCATTGCTTGAACAAATTGATGAAGCTTTTGATCGGAGAATTGCTGTATTACGTGCAGACTTGGAAGATCGTTTGTTCCAACTTTTAAATGGAAAAACTTCACAAGGTGTTCGTGACTATTATGGTGGCGAAGTGATTGGCAAAGGGGTGAAATTTACCCTGAAACAATTACAGGAAATCGATTATCTGGTCGTTAATCCAAATAAGTGGACTACCGATAAAGATAAAAACGATATGATTCACGACCTTATCAATAACTATGTGGTAAAACACAAAGAATTTGAGGCCGTTACTCGTCGTGAACGTTTTAATGTCACAATTGGGGACGAACTTCCAACCGGTATTATTCAATTAGCAAAAGTTTACATTGCCAAAAAGCGTAAATTACAAATTGGTGATAAAATGGCCGGTCGTCATGGAAATAAAGGTATCGTATCGCGTATTGTTCGCGATGAAGACATGCCATTCCTTGAAAACGGCAAACCAGTTGATATTGTACTGAACCCATTGGGTGTACCTTCGCGTATGAACCTTGGGCAGATTTACGAAACCGTTTTAGGTTGGGCAGGTAAGGAACTGGGGGTGAAGTTTGCAACGCCAATTTTTGATGGAGCTACACTCGATCAAATTTCAGAATTTGCTGCTAAGGCCGGAATTCCAGAGTACGGACGTACATCTCTTTGTGATGGTGAAACAGGTGAACCATTTGATCAGCCAGCTACCGTTGGGGTGATTTATATGTTGAAACTGGGACACATGGTTGAAGACAAAATGCATGCTCGTTCAATTGGACCATATTCCCTTATTACGCAACAACCATTGGGTGGTAAAGCTCAATTTGGAGGACAGCGTTTTGGAGAAATGGAAGTTTGGGCTCTTGAAGCATTTGGAGCATCGAATATCCTTCAGGAAATTCTCACCATCAAATCAGATGATGTAATCGGAAGGGCCAAAACCTATGAAGCAATTGTTAAAGGCGATCCAATGCCACAACCAGGCATACCAGAATCGTTGAATGTATTGCTTCACGAGTTACGTGGTTTGGGTTTGAGCGTGAATATGGATTAATATTTCCTGTTTTTCGCTGTTAAGTTTTTTTAGTTTGTAAATCACATAATAATAAATAGATGGCTTTTAGAAGAGAAAATAAAGTAAAGAGTAGCTTTAGCAAAATCTCTATCAGCTTGGCTTCTCCTGAAGAGATTCTTGAAAGATCACATGGAGAAGTCTTGAAGCCCGAAACAATCAACTACAGGACTTATAAACCTGAGCGCGACGGATTGTTCTGTGAGAGGATATTTGGCCCAGTTAAAGATTATGAATGTCATTGCGGAAAATACAAACGCATACGTTATCGTGGAATCGTTTGTGACCGTTGTGGTGTTGAAGTGACCGAGAAGAAGGTGCGCAGGGAACGGATGGGACATATCTCACTCGTAGTACCTGTTGCTCACATTTGGTACTTCAAATCGTTGCCGAATAAAATTGGTTATCTTTTAGGATTGCCTACCAAGAAACTCGATTCGATTATCTACTACGAACGTTATGTGGTAATCAATCCAGGGATTAAAAAGGTGGAGGGTGTTCAATACCTCGATTTTTTAACGGAAGAAGAATATCTCGATATCATCGATTCCTTACCAAAGGAAAATCAATTGCTTGAAGATGACCATCCCGACAAATTTATTGCCGATATGGGAGCCGAAGCATTATACAAACTTTTATCCAGGATCGATCTTGATGACATGTCATTCGATCTCAGGCATAAAGCAAATACCGAAACGTCGCAACAACGTAAAAATGAAGCTCTGAAAAGACTTCAGGTTGTTGAAGCATTCAGAGGAAGTACCCAGTTGAATCGTCCGGAATGGATGATCGTGAAAGTTGTGCCGGTAATTCCGCCCGACTTACGCCCGTTGGTACCCCTCGATGGTGGTCGTTTCGCAACATCCGACTTGAATGACTTATACCGTAGGGTTATTATTCGCAACAACCGTTTAAAAAGGTTGATCGAAATAAAAGCCCCTGAAGTGATTCTACGTAATGAAAAACGTATGCTTCAGGAAGCCGTCGATTCATTATTCGATAATTCAAGAAAATCGAATGCTGTTAAAACAGAAAATAATCGTGCTCTTAAATCCTTAAGCGATAGTTTGAAAGGGAAACAAGGTCGTTTCCGTCAAAACTTATTGGGTAAACGTGTCGACTATTCTGCACGTTCGGTAATTGTTGTTGGTCCAAACCTACAGATTCACGAATGTGGTATACCTAAAGGTATGGCCGCTGAGCTTTATAAACCTTTTGTGATCAGGAAGCTGATTGAAAGAGGTATCGTAAAGACGGTAAAATCGGCTAAAAAAATTGTCGATCGTAAAGATCCTGTCGTTTGGGATATTTTGGAAAACGTGATGAAAGGACATCCTGTTTTACTAAACCGTGCACCTACACTTCACCGTTTATCCATTCAGGCATTCCAGCCAAAACTGATCGAAGGAAAAGCGATCCAGTTACACCCATTGGTGTGTACCGGTTTTAATGCTGACTTCGACGGTGACCAGATGGCCGTTCACCTTCCGTTAGGAAATGCTGCCATATTGGAAGCACAGATTTTAATGCTTTCATCACATAACCTGTTGAACCCTTCAAACGGTGCTCCAATTACTGTTCCTTCACAGGACATGGTTCTTGGATTGTACTACATGACCAAACCCCGTCCGGGTTTGTTAGGCGAAGGCTTAAGGTTTTATTCTCCTGAAGAGGCTGTTATAGCCTATAACGAAGGGAAAGCAGCTTTACATGCTATTGTTAAATGTAAAGTTGATGATCTCGACGAAGAGGGGAAACCTAACAATCATTTGATTGAAACTACCGTAGGACGAATTATATTTAACCAATGCGTTCCAAAGGAAGCTGGTTATATTAATCAGTTATTGACAAAGAAGGCTTTGCGTGATATCATCGCGTTTATTTTGAATCTAACAGATAATGCAATTACTGCACGGTTCCTCGATGACATTAAGAACCTTGGTTATAAAATGGCTTATAGGGGTGGACTCTCCTTCAACCTCTACGACGTTGTAATTCCTGAAGATAAAACCGAAATGGTACAGGAAGGTTACGATGAAGTAGAAGAAGTGATGATGAACTACAACATGGGTTTCATTACCAATAACGAACGTTACAATCAGGTTATTGATACATGGACCCACGTGAATGCAAAATTGACCCAATCGGTAATGAAGACATTAAGTACCGACCGTCAAGGATTCAACCCTGTTTACATGATGCTCGATTCTGGAGCTCGTGGATCGAAAGAACAGATTCGCCAGCTTTGCGGAATGAGGGGATTGATGGCAAAACCTCAGAAATCAGGTGCTACATCATCACAAATTATTGAGAACCCTATTCTTTCCAACTTTAAGGAAGGTCTTTCGGTTTTGGAATACTTTATTTCAACCCACGGTGCCCGTAAGGGGTTGGCGGATACTGCTCTTAAAACAGCCGATGCTGGTTATTTGACCCGTCGTTTGGTTGACGTTGCTCAAGATGTAATTATTACAGAAAAGGATTGCGGAACCCTTCGTGGATTGGTGGCAACAGCTGTTAAGAAAAACGAAGAGGTGGTTGCTTCATTATACGATCGTATTTTAGGTCGTTGTTCCGTTCACGATATTTATCATCCTTTAACCGGCGAATTATTGACCCGTTCAGGTGATGAAATTTCTGAAGATGTTGCTAATAAAATTGAAGGCTCTCCGATCGAACGTGTTGAAATCCGTTCGGTATTAACCTGTGAATCAACAGTAGGTGTTTGTGCCAAATGTTATGGTCGCAACCTGGCTACTGCACGAATGATTCAACGGGGCGAAGCTGTAGGTGTTATTGCTGCACAATCAATTGGTGAACCTGGAACTCAGCTTACCTTGCGTACTTTCCACGTGGGAGGTATTGCCGGGAACATTTCAACTCAGTCGACCATTGTGTCGCGTTACGACGGTTTGGCCGAAATTGAAGAACTCAGGGCTGTTGAATTTGCCACTGAAGGGTCTGAGAAGGTTGATATTGTTGTGAGCCGTTTGGCTGAATTGAGAATTATTGATAAAAATACAGGCATTACCGTTTCGACCCACAATATTCCTTACGGATCGAAATTATACATTAAAAATGGCCAGGAAATCAAAAAAGGCCAGATGATTTGCGAGTGGGACCCATACAACGGGGTAATCATTACAGAATATTTTGGTAAAGTGCTCTTTGATAACCTGATTGAAGGCGTTACGTTCCGTGAGGAATCTGACGAACAGACCGGATACACTGAGAAAGTAATTATTGAAACCCGTGACAAAACAAAAAACCCATCTCTTCGTATTCTCGATGAAAAGGGTGAATCGATCCGTTCGTATAACATGCCGGTAGGTGGTCACCTTTCGGTTGATAACGGACAGAAAGTTGTTGGCGGAGATATTTTGGTGAAAATTCCACGTGCATCTGGCAAAGCAGGCGATATCACTGGTGGTTTACCACGTGTAACCGAATTATTTGAAGCCCGTAATCCATCAAATCCAGCTGTTGTTTCAGAAATCGACGGTGAAATTTCGTTGGGTAAAATCAAACGCGGTAATCGTGAAATCATTGTTACGTCTCGTGGTGGTGATGTTAAAAAATACCTTGTACCACTATCTCGTCAGATTCTGGTTCAGGAAAACGATTATATCCGTGCTGGCACACCGCTTTCAGACGGTGCCATCACTCCGGGTGACATTCTTGCCATTAAAGGTCCTACAGCCGTTCAGGAATACATTGTTGATGAAGTTCAGGATGTGTACCGTATGCAGGGTGTGAAGATCAACGACAAGCATTTTGAAGTGATTGTTCGTCAAATGATGCGCAAGGTTGAGATCGATGATCCGGGCGATACCCGTTTCCTTGAAAAACAGATTGTTGATAAGCTTGACTTCCTTGCTGAGAATGACTGGATTTTTGCTAAAAAAGTGGTCATGGAACGCGGAGAAAGCGAAACATTCCGTGAAGGACAGATTGTAACTGCCCGTCGTTTACGTGATGAAAATTCACAGTTGCGCCGGAAAGACAAAAAGCTGGTTGAATCGCGTGATGCCGTACCGGCAACATCAAGCCAGGTTCTGCAAGGAATTACAAGGGCTGCGCTACAAACCAAGAGCTGGATGTCAGCTGCATCGTTCCAGGAAACAACCAAGGTTTTGAACGAAGCGGCGATTAACGGTAAAATTGATGATCTGAACGGGTTGAAAGAGAACGTCATTTGCGGTCACCTGATTCCTGCCGGTACTGGTATCAAGGAATTTAAAAACCTGGTTGTAGGTTCGAAAGATGAATACGACCGGTTGGTTGACCAGCGCAATTTCGATTACGAAAACGAAGATGAATAAGCGTTATGGAAGATAACAAAAATCAAAACCAGAATCAGCTGAATATCGAATTAAGCGAGGAGATAGCTCAAGGGACCTATTCAAACCTGGCAATTATTACCCATTCAACATCAGAATTTGTAATTGATTTTGTGAGGGTAATGCCCGGTGTTCCGAAGGCGGGGGTTAAATCGAGGATTATTTTGACACCTGAACATGCCAAGAGACTTTTAATGGCATTGCAGGATAATGTTAAGAAATTCGAACAGCAACATGGTCCGATCAAAGTGAACATGGGTGTTGACCCGCAAATGTCACCTATGAATTTTGGTGGTGGTAATATTCCTCTTGCATAGAATAAAATTTGCAAAATAGATAAAGGGCTGCCTAATGGGTGGCCCTTTTTAGTATTCAATTTTCCCATTCACAACCATCGCATCAATTCCCATTTTGCTGGCTGCTTCCATGGCATCGGCTTTGGTATGTACCAGGGGTTTGCCTTTGGCGTTGAATGAGGTATTGATTAGCGCTTTTTCCTCCTTTAAGGGCGAATGATTATGAGCTTAATCAATACGTAGTTGCCAGTCTCTATAAAAAACTGTTTTAATTTAGCAGTAACATTTTGGGTATCAATTGTTTTCAGAAGAAATAAAAAATATTTTTGATTTTGATGGTAACCTTTTCCCTTATTTCGGAATTAATAAGTGAGGGTTTCTGCTATTTAATTTGAAAAACCATAATGCTTTATATACGTTAATAAAAATAAATAGAAAACAATTACACAAAACGTTGTGATTGTTTTTTTTTTTTTTGTTAATATTGTATTGGAAACAAACAACCTAGACCAAATGTTATGCAGAAACCCCAAAAATGCAGACAAGACAATCATCTTAACGCCACAATCACAATTCTTTTGCAAGGCTTTCGGTCCTTGTCTTCACATTTCATGGTATTTGGTTTTGTAAGTATTTGGTTACACTACTATTGAAATTCAAAATTTTGAAAATATGAGATAATAAGCCCGGGCTGTGTTTTAGTATGCCTGTTTCTGCAAATTTATTATTGTAGAGATTCCGATGAAAGTCGTGACAAACAAAACTGTTCAGGTAACGAGGCGAACTGAACATGAGTTTTGTGAAAAAGGCAACACTGCCCGGAAAAACCAAACAAATGCTGCCTTAATTGTAAATCAAATTAATTAGTATTAATCTGATTCGGGAGATGGAGCTCCCGAATCACAAATCTAAGAATTATGAAGATATCTTATATATTTTCTTTGTCATTAATCGCATTACTATTTTTTGCTTGTACCAAGGATTTAGTTGATGATGTAATTCAAAATCCAAATGCGATTGTGCAAAATTCCAATACCCTCATCCAAGATGAAGCCATTGATTTGTTTGCTATTGCTATTGCCAAATCAATGGTATATGAAGAATTCAGAACCCTCATTCGCAATGAAACCAATAAACTATTTGATTTTGACTACGATGTTTTGTATCGTTTTATCAGCAAAAATAAAGTGTTAATTAAAGAGCTTGGTGAAATTGAAATTGAATCATTTCTGTTAAGCAGTATTGAAAACGAGATTTCAAAATCAAGTTTTAAATCGAAAAAAAAATTTATTGATTGTATCAAATCAATATCAAATTTAAACATCTGTTTACCTTTTCAATATGCAACTTGGAAACCTAATGATTATACTCCCAAAGTAGCAATTCTCGATGATAAATTCATTGACAAATATGAAAAGGTCAAATGCTATGATAGCAGCGGGAGTTTGAACTATTTATATAAAAAGGATGGTCAACCAGAGTTGCCGATTGTAACTGTTGGAGTTTCAGAAAGGGTAGACAAAGATGGAAAAATATCTGTTGATCCCTATGGATTTGTTCTTGATGAAGGTGATCGTACATTAACTGCTGATGAAGCTTTTTCATTGGCTTCTTCTAATCTCAAGTCAGGTAAAGTATGGGTTCCTATATCAATTGTAGAAATTGTAGATGATTCATACTTTGACTCCTTTCACAAAAATGAGACAACTATTATCCACAAAAATGGCAATATTAAGTCAGATGAATTTAGGATTAAAGACAATTCTATAAAAAGCTCTAATGTAGTTACATCTCTAGTAAAACCCGCGATAACAACTCTTCAACCGTGTACTGATTTTGGATATGCTGCATATATGGAATGGTCAAGCGTTGAAGGAGCTACTCATTATGAAATTCAGAGAAGAATAAGTCAAACAGGAAGTTGGGGCGATATTGGAGAAACAGTTGGAGAAACTCGATCATTGGTTGATCAAGGGTTGACTAGTGGAGGTGCTGGCTATTATTACCGTGTAAGAGCAATAAATGTTAATACTGGCCAAAATTCAGATTATTCGGATTTAAATTATTTAACTGCATGTTGGAGAAAAGGTCTCGCTAATGAATGTATTGATAAAATAAAATTGAGTAGTGGGTGTGCTAATAATATTGGATTTCTTGAGAGTTATATCGAATTATTTGTTCAAACAGTTTTGTATAACTATCAAGATAAACAGATTGATTATCCTAAAACACCTTTAGGCTCTTTTTTTATGGGAGGTTGGCTTAATGGATTAACATTTTACCCGGGTGAAATGTTATTTAACTGGGATATGAGAAAGCATTGTCAGAACTACTATTTCTATCTTTGGGAATCAGATGGAGGTGGCTCTATAACAATAACTGCAGGTGCAAAAGCATTTGTTGGGAATGGTGTAGGCTCAGGCCTTGAAGGTTCTTTTAGTGTAGCATATACTGTAAAGTCACTGGATGATTATGTTGGTTTTCTAAACGTTTATAGTTTTACACCAACATATAATGAACACTCGATCCAACCTCCAGTTGGCTCTGCATCAGTGATTATTTCTAGTAATTAATTATTAATGAGGCTGTATCAAAAGCTTGGAAGAGGCTTTTTTTTTGGATAGTTATTTGAGACAAAAAGCAAATATTCACATCTCAGACGCTTAAAAAAAACTTTTGATACAGCTTCTTCTCATTTAAAAAACAGTGAAATGAAGATAGAAAATACTATTTTTTTAAATCTGATCATCGTTATACAAACCTGCTTTGTTTCATGTGATCGGTCAGATATTCAAATGCCGATAGTTCAAATTGATTCTATAAACAACATCTCACACAATTCGGCTATTATTTATGCCCAAATAATAGACGATGGCGGATCAACACCGACATACGGAGGTCTGGCATGGTCTGACAAACCGGGTGTAACTCTTGATGATACCATTTCAAGAGGTGGTGATGGTTATATGAACTTCACTTGTGCTCTTACAGAACTTGAACCGGCCAAAACGTATTATGTGAGATCTTATTGCGAAGATTCCAGAGGGGGCGTTTTAGGTAATGAAATGAGCTTTACCACCAAAACAGTTGAAACCTTTACCGATTCCCGCGATGGTAATATATATCCGGTATTACCTATGGGGAATTTGATTTGGATGGGAGAAAACCTTAGGTTCACTACTACGAAAGGAAGCGTTTCTGTAGAAAATTCGAAATTCAGTGATTTAACAAAGTTCGGAAGGCTTTATGCTTTTGAAGTTGCTCAGAATGTTTGCCCGGTAGGATGGCGATTGCCTTCAGACGACGACTGGAAAGACTTAGAAAAATATATTGGAGTACCCGAAGCAGAATTAAATATATTTAACAGAACCAGCAATGTGGGCAATCAACTTAAACACCCTGGGAACAAGTATTTTCTGTATACCATTAATGATGGCTCAAATATCACAGGTTTTACAGCACTTCCTGCCGGTATCTATAATGAAAATAGTTACTATAGCGGATTTGGAAATTCAACAGTATTCTGGACTAGTTCTTTTGATAATGAGAAGATATGGGTGAGATATTTACAGGGTAATGGAGGTGTGATTGAACGGTTTTCTGACTATAAAAATTCTAACAGTTATTTTGCTATTCGGTGTGTTAAAGATAAACCTTAGTCATCAAATATTCATGAATCGTATTTTTTTATTGTTGTTATTCTTTTTTAGCTTATTGACCACTGGGTATGGGCAGAAAACTTCATTTATTGTTAGTGGATATGTGCAGGATGCCGCTTCGGGCGAACGATTGCCCGGTGCGGTAATCTACTGCCCAGTTACGACAAAGGGCGCGCAAACAAATCATTATGGTTTTTTCTCCCTACCGATGAACTCTCAAAGCAATTTAATTGAAGTATCATACATTGGTTTCCAAACCAAAGCAGTTGGGATAAATGGAACAAAAGATACATTTTTGATCGTGAATCTTGAAAAAAAGGGTTTAGAAATAGATGAAGTAATTGTTTCATCACAAAAAACTACCAGATCATTGCAGCGGTTGGGGCAGCATAGACTACCAACTTCGCAAATCGAAAAGATACCCATGGTATTGGGTGAGACCGACCTTTTGAAAGCCTACCAGATGTTGCCGGGTGTTCAGTCAGGTATTGAGGGCACTGCTGGTATGGTAGTGAGGGGTAGTGATCCGGGCCAGAACCTTATCTTGTTAGATGGTGTGCCTGTGTATAATGCCAGCCATCTTTTTGGATTGTTTTCTGTGTTTGATACAGATGCAATTAAAAGCAGTACGCTTATAAAAGGGGCATTCCCAGCACGCTATGGCGGCAGGGTTTCGTCAGTATTGGATATACGTATGAAAGAGGGGAATAATCAGGAACTTAAAGGTGTAGTGTCCATTGGGCTTATCTCATCAAAAATAATGCTGGAAGGCCCTATCATCAAAGGGAAAACATCGTTCCTGGTAAGCGCAAGACGTACTTATATTGATTTGCTTTCCTACCCTTATCAGCGTTTACTCAATGGTAAAGATGCTTTATGGAAATACAATTTTCACGACCTTAATTTAAAATTAAATCATATAGCTAATGACAAAAATCGCTTCTACTTAAGTATCTATAATGGAATGATGTTTTACAGCTTCAGTGCAAAGTACTGCGATTTTGACAACACACTTCAGTCTGAAGAAAAAAATGGTTTCAACTGGGGCAATCTTACCGCTACCTTTCGTTGGAACTATCAACCCGGCAGACGACTTTTTTGTAATACGACGCTCATATACAGCCAGTATGTATTTAGCACACATTCTTACACAAAACTCACCGATAATAGGGATTTCACAGGCAAATCTTCGGTTCTCGATTTGAATTTTAATTCCGGTATTGTCGATTATGGTACCACTATCGATTTTGAATACATGTTGAAACAAAACCACCAATTGCGGTTTGGGGCACTCTTTACACACCACAGGTTTATGCCCGGGGTCAATATTGTAGATTTCAATGATCTTGGAGGTCTGTTAAAAGCCGATACCATCAATAATTCAAAAGACCTATATGACAACGAATTTGCTACTTATCTCGAAAGCGAATGGAATATCTCAACAGAATGGATGTTGCAAGCAGGATTGCGTTGCAACTCGTTTTTTACTGATACGAAAACCTATCTCAGCATCGAACCTCGTATATTTTTGAAATATATGCCTAGTAGTAGAAGTTGGTTCGGGCTTGCTTATTCCAGGACATCACAAAACATACACCTATTAACCAACTCATCAGTAGGTTTTCCCACTGACCAGTGGATGCCAATTACCGACAGGGTGAAACCTACATTGGCCAACCAGTATAACCTTTCGTACAATCAGGGTATTGGAGATAGTTATAGTTTTTCGACCGAACTTTTTTACAAGGACATGGATAATGTGATTGAGTATCGCGAGAACGCAAACTTAAAAAACGACTGGCAGGATATTGTTGAACAGGGCAAAGGAGAAGTTTATGGTATTGAATTGCTTCTAAATAAAGAGAAAGGAAAGCTTACCGGTTGGATTGCCTACACACTTTCTAAATCGGATAGGATTTTTTCTACCATAAACGATGGAATTGTTTTCCCGTATAAATACGATCGAAGACACGATTTTAAGATTGTGATGATGTACCCGCTAGGGAAAAGAGTTGATGTAGGCATCAATTGGGTATTTACTACTGGCAATGCAGTTACCCTGCCTCTTGAAAGAACCATTAGCGCCACATCCCTCGATAATCTGTTTTATGGTTATGAATATTCATGGGAAGTATACACTTACAACCAGAAGAACAATTTCAGGATGCCAAACTATCAACGGCTCGACATTACTTTTAATCTTCACAAAAGACTTCGACACTTCGATCGTACATTAAGTTTTGGGATGTATAATGTTTATGCCCGTCAAAATGCACTTTACTATGACTTTTTTGAAGGTAAATTGAGGAGTAATAGCTATATTACTTATATGCCATCAATTAACTATACTTTACGATTCTAATTCGAGTTGGTATGAAACATATAATACTATTTAAATATTTGATAATTATCGTGTTTATAGCATTCGTAAACATAGTTTTATTCTCCTGCATTACAAAGTATCAGGATATTGATATGCCTGAAATTGAATCAAAATTGGTGGTTTCTTCTTTTTTTGCTGAAGATGAGCAATTTAGGGTTAATATTTCAAGCAGTTTGGGTAGGAATACTACTGATGAATATACTCCAGTAACAAATGCATCGGTAAATTTATTTGAAAATGACCAATGGGTAGAAGAGCTGGTAAGTGGAGTAGATTCAATCTATAAGTATGGCGACTCTATTGGAAAATTGTTTTATTATAGTAAAATAACATTGCCCAAAGCCGGCAGTACCTATAAAATTCAAGTGGCAGCACCTGGGTTCGATCCCGTTTCTGCCGAAAGCAAGGTTCCAAAACGAACAGCTTTACGCGTAATTGATACTACATGGGTAGAGATTGATTTGGAAAGATTCCTCCGGGTGAAATTAGAAATGTATAACCCTCCAGAAAAACAATGGTTTTATATTGCAACTGCTCAACTGTGTGCAATATTTTCAGATGATGGGAGCCTTGATCCAAAAATAATTGGGTATACAAAATTTCATTTTACATTCAGAGTCATTGATCCCATAATAGGCAAACGTGAAAGAAGAATAAAAGAAGATTTTCCTGTGTTTTCCAATGAATTAATACCTGGTAACAGTTACAATTTTTCAATTGAAGTTGATCAACAAGATGCAGAGAGGGAGAAATTTGTCATTGATTTGGCAACGTTGAGCGATGAGGCATATCAATATTTAACAACAATTACCGAATTCAAAAACAACGACATACGTTATAGCGAGCCTATTAAAATTTATTCAAATATAAGTGGGGGATACGGTATTTTTGCTGGGATTAACGTGGCCTGTGATACCATAACGTTTCGTCAGTATTAATCGGATTAGCTCAATCTATTTTGCAAAATAATTAAGAGATGATTTGGATTTTCCCATTCACAACCACCGCATCAATTCCCATTTCACTGGCTGCTTCCATGGCATCGGCTTTGGTATGTACCAGGGGTTTGCCTTTGGCGTTGAATGAGGTATTGATCAACGCTTTCACGTTGTATTGTTCATCGAGAATGGTCAGCAGGTCGAACAGATAAGGATTGTCTTCTTTGGAAAAAATGGTTTGAATGCGGGCTGTGCCATTGGCATGGATCACACCGGGGATTTCCTGCTGTTTTTCTTCGGGAATCTTCAGCTCGAGCAGCATGTAACGGGTTAACTGACTGACGGAGTTCTGCCCGGTGAAATAGCGGGCATTCTTTTCTAGCATCACCGGAGCTACGGGTCGGTACCATTCCCTCTGTTTGTGCTCAGTACTCACCTTATTTGCAAGCGCTTTGGTGGGCAATGCCAGTAAACTGCGGTTTCCCAGCGCACGGGGGCCGGCTTCACCAGCTCCATTGCAAATTCCAACGACTTTCCCCTCGGCTAGTAATTGGGCAACCTGATTCATATCTTCAGCAGAATAGTCGGCAGAATAATCCTCTATTCCCCAGTTATTGAGGAATGGGGTATGCTTTTTCACGATGTTGCCTTTTTTCCATTCAAAATAGGCAGCTGCACCTATCGCTAAACCTGAGTCATCGGGACAGGGTGGAATAAAAACCTTCTCGAACAGGTTGCTTTCAATAATAGCCGAATTTGTATGGATATTGAGGGCGCAACCTCCGGTATAATACAAATTTTTGCATCCGGTAAGAGTATAAAGGTCATCGAGTTTCAGCAGGGTTTCGCGCATGAAAAGTTCCTGTATCGTGGCTGCAATGTCTTGTAGGAACGTGTTTCGTTGGTCGAATGATTTCATGTCGATCCCAAAGTCTGATTTTACCTTCTCGAAGAATTGTGAATGCTTTCCCCAGATGTTTTCGAACCAGTCATTTTGTCTTAGCCAAAAGTCAATTTCTTCGTTGTAGTTGCCCAGTGCGGAATACCCCATCAATTTTCCCGGCACACTGTTCTGCTCTTCGATGGTTGCACCAATAATGCCAAATGTTAGTGCATTGGCATTGTAAAGCGATGTGAAATTTTTAAGTTCCCAGTGGTGTTCTACGGGAATAATCTTCCCCATCCGATACATCCAGGCCGAGAAGTTTGAAAGACTGGCGCCTCCGTCGAAATGAACCAACAGGCTGTTTTCTTCAAACTCACCATAAAAAAGGAGGCATGAAAAAATGTGGGCTAATTCATGGTTGATCACATATCCGTCAATTTCTCGGTCGAACCACCAAAGCTTGCCTTTTTCAATGTCTTTTGTTAATCTGAAATTTAGAGGCGCTTCGAACCTTATTTGACCGTTTTTACTGATCATGGCACGTCCAACTACATTGTCAGTAAATACAACATCGAAATCAGCGTTTACCATTCCTGCATCTTTGATGATTTGAGGCAGTTGGGCATATAGCTTATTGTCTCTTTTTACACGTGAAATCCTTTCAAGTTGCAGAAATTTATTAAGTGTGCCATTTTCAAACAGAGCCAGGCTATGGTCATGAACGTACTGTGGATACATTGTATCCAAGCGGTCTTGAATTGCATATATGCCGAGTGTCGCCTTTCCGTCGTTCATTCAACCAAAAATTGAATTGCAATTGAAAATAAGATTAAAAGTATAAAAAAAAGTTCAGCCCAAAATCTGCGGCGCATGAAGGTTAGATAGTTCGTGATCAGAAAGGTGAGGGGTAAGGTTATGATGACTAATAATTCGTGTGAAACCGATGGAAAAATAAGCAATAATAATGAGGTACAGAAATAGAAGAATAATATTTTAAAATACTGGCGGGTACTGACCTTTTTCTCTTCGTAATGTCTCATCATGAAAAAGCTTGATATAATGGTGATCAGTAGCAGATAAGCGAAATAGATCTGGATTGGTAAAAGATGAAAAATGTTCTCCTCGCGCTTTATGATCATGTTCGTGTAAAGATCGATGAATTTTGAACTGTCGTTGATCAAAAAATAGTAAGTGAATATGTAAAGTACCGGTAATATCAGTCCGATAAATGAAGCAACATACTCACGCCAACCAATTTTATTCTTTAGGTTGTACAAACTAATAGGTATCAATATAACCAATAAGATAACACCCGGATAAAACAAGCTGGCAATTCCTGTAAAGAAACCCGCGTTGAAAGCATTACTGATAATCTTTTTCTTTTCGAAGGATGAAAAAATACTTTTTATAGCCATTAAGATAAAAATGGCTGAAAAAAATACGGGTTGTATTATATGCAAATCGGGAAGAGCATATACGATAAACAGAAACAGGTAGGCCGGAAGGAATGTGCGTTCGCGGACAAACGAGAAAGTAGCATTGATATAAAGTAGCTGAAAACAGATAATCATTACAGCCACGAAGTTTATCAAAAGTGCGCCCCAGAAAGGAATATTTAGCTGATAAAGCCTGGAAAATAGTGGGGTTATAAATTGATGCGATTCGGGAGGAAAAATTCCGGGTTCGAGATATGATTTTAAAAGCAATAACACCCCGATGATTGGAACCAGGATGAAATTATACACGCTGTTTGCCCTGAAAATCCGGAGTAGCATACAATTAGTAAAAAGTCATTAGTAAAAAGTCAATTCATAAGAGATCGAATCCCAGGTCTTTCCTGTAATAGCATCCTTCAAAATGAATATTCGATGCATTACGATAGGAGGTTTTCAGCGCTTCGCTGAAGGTTCCACCAAACGAACTTACCGACAACACTCTGCCACCGGAAGTGACAATATTCCCATCCTTTATTGTTGTCCCGGCATGGAACGCAATACTATTTTCTACCTTGTTGAGGTTGGTTATAATTTTCCCCTTTTCATAGTCTCCCGGGTAACCTCCCGACACCATCATTACAGTAACCGCAGCACGGTCGTCTATATCAATGGTTTGCTCACTCAGTCGGTTTATCGCAACACCTTCAAGCAGGTCGACAAAATCGGATTTTATGCGTAACATTACTGCTTCAGTCTCGGGATCGCCCATTCGCACATTGTATTCAATGACAAAAGGTTCTCCATCGCAATTAATCAACCCGAAAAAGACAAACCCTTTGTAAGGAATACCTTCGCTTTTCAATCCGTTGATGGTAGGTATGATTATACGTTCTTCCACTTTCGACATAAATTCCTTGTTGGCAAACGGTACTGGAGATATTGCACCCATGCCGCCGGTATTCAGTCCGGTATCGCCTTCGCCTATGCGTTTATAATCTTTCGCTTCGGGAAGTATTTTATATGATTCTCCATCGGTAATGGCAAAAACAGAAAGTTCAATTCCCGACAAAAACTCTTCGATCACCACTTTATGGCTTGCTTCGCCAAATTTACCATCCAGCATTTCAGTTAATTCTGAAACGGCCTCTTCATAATCGTTTAAAATGACAACACCTTTTCCTGCAGCAAGTCCATCGGCTTTTAATACGTAAGGAGGGTTCAGTGTTTTTAAAAAGCCAGAAGCTTTACCAATTTCACCT
>Ga0209800_10000973_pt1 | contig 35195 bp, 27 predicted proteins | sample Higcelweek8metaG_FD_187174 | JGI IMG/M metagenome (GOLD analysis project Ga0209800, IMG submission 187174) | Freshwater pond sediment microbial communities from the University of Edinburgh, under environmental carbon perturbations - High... | ecosystem: Environmental > Aquatic > Freshwater >...
CAGCCTGTGTCGGTGCCACCTGGATCGCAGGGGGAGTCGTGGGCACTATAGAGCTTCTGGCGCAGAGCCTGCACACCGGAGGGGTCATCCTCATCGGCGAACCCTACTGGCGGCAGTTACCGCCAACGGAAGATGTTGCCAAGGGGTGTCTTGCCAACTCAATCTCCGACTTTCTCACGCTTCCAGAACTTCTCGCATCTTTCGGCCACATTGACTACGACGTCGTGGAGATGGTTCTGGCAGACCAAGACGGCTGGGACAGATACGAGGCGGCCAAATGGCTCACCATGCGCCGATGGCTTGAAGCTAATCCCGACGACGAGTTAGCCAAAGATGTTCGAGCCAAACTGACCTCAGAACCTGAGCGCTACGCCACTTACACGCGTGAATACCTGGGCTGGGGTGTGTTTGCGCTGATGGCGCGGTGATTTTCTACAATCTATACAAAAATATCCTTGTATTTTTCTGGAGAGCCAGATATTAAACCCATAGCAAATAAGGGGGATGTCCCAAACTCACCGCAGCATTGTTCAACAGCATTTTATCAATAATCCCGCTTGCGGAATCTGCATTTTGCGTTTTTCCGAAGTGGTGGGCTGAATGGATTTGTGCTGCTTCTTGGGGTGGGACTATTGATAAAACGCTATTAGTTAGCCTTGGTATCTCAGGAACAGATAATGGTAGTCATTAAAGCAAAAACAGATGTGGGGCATATCAGCGGGCCAAGCGTTCAGGAAATCCACGTTGATTTTCTGCTATGGGAAGAACTCCAAGCCAACAGCATCTTCTTAGAAAAATTTGTTGAAGCCTGCGTTGGTCCTGATGATTTCGACTCTCTTTGGGATATTAAGCATTCTCTTTCTAACCACTTAGGGGAATCAGATCTTGTACTTCGATATCGCTCAAAATCTGGTAACCTTGTTGGAATTCTGATAGAAGACAAAATTGGAGCTGCTTTTCAGCCAGACCAAGCCAGTCGTTATAGGAAACGAGGAGAGCTTGGTATCCCGGATGATTGGAAAAATTATATTACCTGCCTAATTGCTCCTGAAAAATACATAAGCAGAGGTCATGATTTCATGGAAGCTATCTCATTGGAGTTGATTAGCAAATGGATAGACGGCCCGGGACCCAGAGAAAAATTCAAACTTGCTATATTGAATGCCGCAATTATTAAAGAACAGCAGACTGGTGTTCAACAGGTTGACGAAGTAATCACTAAATTTCGCAAGGAGTACTTCGATCTGCTGAGACAAAGCCAGACCAAACTCAATATGAAGCCACCTAAACCTGCATGGAAAGGAGAAGTATGGTTCAAATTGACTCACCCTAACTTGCCCAATAAAGCGTACATCCATCATAAGGCAGATAGAGGATATGTTGACCTTACATTTCCAAATGTCAATGCTGTGGATCTGCTAAAAATCGAGAATCGACTAGAATATGGTATGAGCATAGAACAAACAGGCAAGAGCACTGCAATACGAATTACTGTGCCAGCCATTAAGAATTTTGATGATTTTTCTGCACAAGTTGACCTATTGCATTCGGCTTACGAAGCGGCTATGCGTCTTGGAGATTTCATTCGTCGAGAGTGGGATATCGTCACTAACATTACTGAACATTACTGAACAAGGCACTCAAAAACGACACCTTGCTATCGTTTTTCAGGCATATGAGCATCTGTCTGAATCAGGATGGCCAGGATTTACAGGATGAATAAGGATTTGTATCCTGTAAATCCTTTCATCCTGAATATCCTGATTCAGACAATGGTGACAAGGCTAAGTACCTGATAGGTATCGACTTTGAGTAATATAAGGCAATATCTTGTTGGAATTGAGGGATATATGAGAAGTTTTCAGTGATGATAGGTTTTTCAAGACGCACGGCTCCAGTAGCCTTTTGACAGGCGTGTCAATGGTCAAACCGTCTTATCCCCTCTTTTACAGCAATACGAACAGCCTCATGATACTCTTCATAGGAGACTGGCCGTGACAGCTCCTCTATCTTAAAGGCTCTTCCGCAAGGTCGGTACTGGGACATTATATTGACATAGATGTTCTTTGATACATCTCTGTTCAGAAATCTCATGACACCCTCTGTACCAGCAAGGCCATAAGGCATCACAAGGTGTCTTACCAGAACCCCTCTTGAGGCGACACCGGAACTCTCCACAACAAGATCCCCAACCTGCCTGAACATCTCAAGAGTAGCCCTCTTTACAACCTCTGGATAATCTGTGGGGAGCCCTGCAAGCTCTGCTGCCTCTGGATCATTAAATTTAATATCTGGCATATAGATGTCAACAACCCCCTCCAAGAGTTGCAACGTCTCAATAGCGTCATATCCTCCTGTGTTGTAAACAATGGGGATAGATAATCCATCTTCGATTGCCATCTCAAGAGCCGCCAGAATCTGGGGCACAACATGTGAGGGGGTAACCAGATTGATATTATGGCACCCCTGCTTCTGAAGAGAGACCATCATGAATGCAAGCTGCTCAATAGTGACCTCCCTCCCCTCCCCTCTGTGGCTGATCTGGTAATTCTGGCAGAAGCTGCACAGCATATTGCAAAAGGAGAAAAATATGGTGCCAGATCCGTTCTTCCCTACCAGAGGAGCCTCTTCACCAAAGTGTGCATCAAAGCTGTAGATAACTGCATCTGACCCTGTTCTGCAAAGACCTCTCTCTCCAGAGGTTCTATCCACATTGCATCTTCTTGGACAGATTGTGCAGTTTCTGAGAAGCTCATATGCTTTGCAGATCTTCTCCTTGAGCAGACCTCTGCTGTGGGTCTGGATATAAGAGGGTTGATATCTCATTGTTATCATGGTTCTCCTCCTCTATCTTCAGATGTTTCTGAAACATCCATAACAGTCAATGCATCTCCTGACAGAGACAAGATAGCGCTCTGAAACTTTTTAACAGTACCCACTTTCTTCAATGTCTCAATAAAAATAATATGATTTTAACACTCACCAAATATCTGCAAGTTAATATGCACCATATCTTCAAAGGTAAAGATGAAGATGAATTTTAAGGGGGAAAAATGGAAGAGTTGAAAAAAATCAGCACCTCTATTATTTTTGATAATGCTCTGAAATATATTATAAACATATTGATAATATACATCATAGTCATTATGGTGCTCAGCCTTGGGAAAACGTTATATACAATAAAAATATTGTTTGACAAAGATCAGATCGGGGTAAATTTATCTTACGCTATTACAGATATTCTCAGCTTTCTGGTCATGATTGAGCTTTTTCGCAGTTTTATAGAGTATTTTAAAGCAAAACGGATCAGGCTGCACAGCATGATTGATCCTGCAATAATTTTTATTATCAGAGAGCTGATTATTCAGCTATACACTCATGACAAGCTGGTTAACAGCACGCTTATGGGATTTGGAATACTATTACTATGCTTAGGTGTGGTCAGATCCATGGCATTGATATTCAGCCCCAGAGATACAAATCCATAGTTATTACTGAACTGAGCAGTATTCTTAAAATACTGCTCAAAAGAGCACTCAACAGATAAACATCATATACTGTTTTGTAAAAGCAGAGACAACCTCATAAGCAACCTTCTCATTATCAGTTTATGGAAAGGCTTGACCGGGGCAAAATATATTCTGCCACCAATATTCTTGAACTGGACAACTGTGGTTAAAAAAAGAGATTGCTCATCTACAACGCTCCCCTTCCGAAGCAATAGAGATGCCCTGAAATAGAGGTGTTTATCATCCTCTGCCATGACAATCTCAGAATCAGATCTATCAATCACATGGAAAAGCACAGCTCTGTTACCGCAATTATAACGGACTTTTCTGTCTGGAGCCGCAGGTTCAGGGAGCGTACCGGTCTGAAGGCCGAAATGCTTTACAATCAGATTACGCATGTCAAACAGGGACTTTACCCATCTGGGGGTTGAGCTGAAGAGCAACATGGTCAGATAATCAACTGAATAGTCTCCATTATCAGGAATTCTGACCATAAAAGAGTCAATATAATGGATCTCTCCATCAAGATCTCTTGCAATAATAGAGTGGTCGGGCAGAGTGTCATATTGTTTTATTTTCATTAGCCTTTTCTCTTCAGACAGTGGTTGTACAGTTTATGTTAACAGAAGATCATGAAAAACAGACTGGTGGTCAGAAGTGGCAGAACAACTTCAAATCTCTCTTCAAAACATTCAATAGTCGAAAATAATATCTGTAACATCAAGAGCCCATCTTAGCTCTCAGCTGGCCGCACGCGGCAGAGATATCCACTCCTCTGCTCTTTCTGACAATTGCTGTGACCTGCCGATCCAGCAGTATCTGGACAAAATGGCTCACTTCAGCAGCTGATGGCCTCTTGAAATCACTCTTTGCATGGGCATTGAACGGTATGATGTTCACCTTGGATTTGATTGGGCCAAGCATTCTGACAAGGCGTTTTGCATCCTCATCTTTGTCATTAACCCCTTTGATAAGAATATATTCAAATGTGATCTTGTCGCGTGATTTGAGCTTATAGGAGCGGCATGTCTCCAGAAGCTCCTTGATGGGATACTTCCTGTTTATAGGCATGAGCATCGATCTTGTGGCATCCTCTGTAGCATTGAGGGAGATGGCAAGATTGGCATCAGTGTCCATACAGAGACGACTGATCTCAGGGACAAGGCCGCATGTGGATATTGTGACCCTCCTGGGAGAAAATTTAAGTCCGAAATCTGTATCTGTAAGAGTCTTCAGAGCTTTGACCACAGCATCATAGTTGGCAAGGGGCTCTCCCATCCCCATGAATACAATGTTGGCCAGGTTTCCGGGGGGAGGTGAAGTTCCATTGTCACTCAGCTCTCCATCTGCCTCATCTTCGCTGGTCAGATCCTCTGAATCATCTGCCACTACAGGGTGTTGAGAGGTGTCTCTCATTGCAAGATGTTTTCTTGCATCTCTGACCTGAGAGAGTATTTCGGCAGAGGTAAGGTTGCGGACAAAGCCGCCTTTTGCTGTCAGACAGAAGCGGCAACCCTGAGCACACCCCACCTGAGATGAGATGCAGAGAGTAAAATGATCTTTCTGGGGGATAATAACAGCTTCAATATAGTTGTCATCTGCAAGTTTAAAGAGCAGTTTTTCAGTTCCATCAACAGAAAATTCAGATGCTTCAATTTCAAGTCTTGCTATGTAAAAGTGCTCTTTGAGCAGCGCCCTCACATCTTTAGCAAGGTCTGTCATCTCATCAAATGTCTCTGCCTGGCGTAAATATATCCATTTAAAGATCTGTCCGGCGCGGAAAGATCTCATATCCCGCTCCTCAAACCACTGGACAAGATCTGCTCTTGTCAACTCCTTGATATCCTGCATCTCTTATTTCCTTCTGTTTCCCTGTAAAGATTTTGCTTTATCTATTTTTCACTACCTCTATCTTTGACACTCTGGCCCGCCATGGTGAAAGTCAGACCTGAAAGCAGCTGATATAGCTCATTGGCACTTTCCATTTTTTAATCTATATTCTCATTTTTTGGAGATCTTCTCAAGAACTGTTAAAAGAATATACCATGTTATGATGTTCTGGAGTTTTTGTATTGACAGAGGTTGGGAAATGCCATATTTGCATACTGAGCGGTCTGTATAATTACAACCACTAAGGAGCAGCATGAAGGAAATCCATAAAAAGACCCAGGCTCAAAGAAGCCGTGAAACACAGATCAGACTGTTTGATGCCACATTGGACTGTTTGCAGGAGTTTGGATATCATGGAGCATCCATCTCCCAGATACTTAAAAAAGCCGGAGTCTCAAGAGGTGCATGGAGTCACCACTTCAGCAACAAACCGGAATTGATTGCCGCAGCAGCTGAATCTGCTCTGATCAGGGCTATTGAAACAACCAGAGAGTGGGCACTCTCCTCAGCCCGCTCTGATTTTCATCTACTGGATCTGTTTGATTTCATCTGGAACAACTTCTATACAGGACGCCATCGAGATGTTTGGCTTGAGTTTAATGTGGCCTGCCGCACTGATAAGCAGCTAAGAGATCGGTTAGCGCCTGTTCTTGCCCATTTCCACGAATCAATGAACATAGCCTGGCGGAACTATTTTACCACAAAGCCATATTCCAGCGTCAATATCGAAACCATTATGACTTTTACCATAAATACTTTCCGGGGAATGGCCATCCAGTCAATAGCCCAGAATGAGCCAGAGTATTTTGAAAAACTTCGTATGGAGTGGTTCAAGTTAGTCTCCACGTTAGTTGAATTAAAAAACAGATAATCAGATAAAAACCACTAAAAACGGCTAAAAAACATCATCAATGGCTAAAGAACCAGCAAAAACTTCAGAGAGACAATGTTTTAAAAAAATAGAGATGTATCAAAAAAGAGGAGATTCCAAAATAATTTCACTGTTGGTTGTGATCTTCACCTCTTTATCAACCATAATCAGCTGCACCCCTGTCACCAGACTGGATACCATCGCAATGGGGGATATCTTTGTGAAAACCGGATTGAACATCTGGCTGTTGATTCTGTTTTTTATCCTCTCCTGCGTACTGCTCTTCTTTAAAATCAGAGCGGAAAAAAAAAGAGAGGGGGCATTACTTCAAAAGGAGGAGAAATGCCGTTCTATTTACAATAAGGTACTTGATGTACTGCCTGTGGGGGTCTGGATCATAGACAGAACCGGAAAAATTACCTATTGCAACAGCGCAGGGCAAAAGATCTGGAGTGGAGTCAGGTATGTGGGGCCTGACCGTTATGATGAATACAAGGCGTGGTGGCCAGCCACAGGAGAGGCTGTAAAACCCGAAGAGTGGGCAGCTTCCAGGGCGTTGGCAGATGGAGAGATTTCACCTGAAGAGGAGATGGAGATCCAGTGTTTCGATGGTACCCGTAAAACTATCCTGAACTGGGCAATCCCTATTATTCAGAGCAATGGGCAGATAGAGGGTGCTGTGGTTGTCAATCAGGATATAACCTACCGCAAGCAGATGGAAACGGAGCTTCAGCAGGCCAAAGAGAGTGCTGAAGCTGCAAATTCAAGCAAAAGCCAGTTTCTTGCAGTCATGAGCCATGAAATCCGAACACCAATGCACGGCATTACAGGTCTTACAGAGCTGCTTCTTGAAACAGATATAAACAGCTGTCAGAAGGGTTATCTTGAACACTTGAGATATTCCGCATATATGCTTCTGGATATCATAAACAACATTTTAGATATATCAAAGATTGAGGCTGAGAGACTTGAACTTGAGAATATTGAGTTCAACATCAGAGAGGAGATCCAGAAAAGCGTTTTTATGGTAAGTCATAGTGCAAGCGAAAAAGGGATTCTGTTCATTACGGATATTGAGCCTGATATCCCGGAAATTCTGATTGGAGATCCACTCAGGATCCGTCAGGTCATACTGAATCTGATCGGTAATGCGGTCAAGTTTACGGAAAATGGTAAAATTGAGGTTTCTGTAAGAAGATCAGCCAGTAACAGAGAAGAGCGACTACAGGATGGGAAAGGGGTATTACCAATCACTATTGCTGTTAAGGATACAGGGATCGGCATCTCCGAAGATAAACTCCATTCCATTTTTGACAGCTTTAGTCAGGCTGATCGCTTCATAAACAGGAAATATGGAGGTAGCGGTCTGGGTCTTGCAATATCAAGAGAGTTAGTTGAAATGATGGGAGGCGCTATCTCTGTTCAAAGTTCACCTGGAGAGGGAAGTATCTTCAGTGTAGAGCTTGTGTTGCTGCTCTCAGAGCACTCTGCACTGTCAAGAGATAGCTATGAGAAACAGTGCAAAGAGTCTGCTCAGATAAGATTTTCAGAGCCAAGGCCATATTATGACTGTCATCTCCTTATTGCTGAAGATAACCCTGTCAACATGATTATTATCAGGGCAAATCTTGCTAAAATGGGATTTAATATTATCGAAGCTGCAAACGGAAAAGAGGCAGTTAAACAATTCATGGACCATGAGGAGATCTGCATGATCTTCATGGATATTCACATGCCGGAGATGAACGGGTTTGAGGCCACTCATAAAATCAGAGAGTATGAAAAAGGGATAAGACACACCCCGATTATTGCATTAACGGCAGATGCCTTTAAAGATGATAAGGAGAGATGTATCTCTGAAGGGATGGATTTCCATCTCTCAAAACCATTCAGACATCAGGATATTATCAATGTGGTTGAACGGTTTTTACCCAACAGACCTAAAACAGATGAAGAAGCGTGTAACACTTACAGGTCAGAATCTATAACTGAGGCTGAGGCTCTCTCTCCTGCAAGAGATAAAGAGAAGAGCCCCAATGAGAGCATCGACAGAGCTGCGTTGATTTTTGACAGAGAAGATCTTCTCCTCAGAGTTGGCAACCATATGGATCTCTACCATAACCTCACATCTGCATTTTTAGAGAGAGTGCCTGATATTATCTCTGATCTGCAAATAAAAATAGCAACAGAGGAGCTGGGAGCGATCCGGTTCAGCGCCCACTCACTGAAAGGTATCTCTTTGAGTATCGGAGCAGGTGTAATGTCTGAGCTTGCAGAGAAAATTGAAAAAGCCTGTGGGTCTGGAGAGATTGAAGAGGTCAGAAACCTTTTTGAACCTCTTCAAATGGCATTCAGGGATTTTTGTGATGAGCTTGCAGAATACAGCTGAATAGAGGCAACGCAGAACTTTAATGACAACTGGGGGAAAATAGCAAAAAAACATACTGATTGGTCGGTTTTATTCAACAGAGAGGGAGGAGCGGTGGAAAAAAGAGAACAGAGCTATAAGAGTGATGTTGTCATCATTGGTGGGGGACTTGCAGGGCTTGTAACTGCATTTGAACTTCTGGATCAAAACAGGTCTGTCACAATGCTGGAGAGAGACAGGGAGCAGAACTTTGGCGGGTTGGCCAGAAAATCGTTTGGAGGTATCATGTTTGTAGATACCCCTCATCAGCGCAAAATGGGAATCAGGGACACCCCTGAGCTTGCCCTGTCAGACTGGAACAGTTATGCACAGTTTGCTCCAGAAGATCTATGGCCCCAAAGATGGGCAAAATGTTATGTGGAGCGGTCAAGAGATGTTATATTTGACTGGCTTACTCAAAGATCAATCACCTTTCTTCCATTGGTAAACTGGCCGGAGAGGGGGCTGTTCTATCCTGGCAACTCCATCCCAAGGTGGCATATTGCCTGGGGCACAGGGTATGCTATCATTGAATCCATATTAAAAGCGCTCTATAACCACCCTAACAGAAAAAGATTGACAATCCACTTTGAACACCATGTCAACCAACTGCTGATAAGAGAGAATGTGGTGAGAGGGTGCAGCGGAATAGACGAAAGAGCTGGTGAAACTTTTGAGGCACACAGCGATCATCTGGTAATTGCATCAGGGGGGATCTGTGGTGGTGATCTATCCATGGTCAGAGATAACTGGTACAGAGAGTGGGGAGAACCTCCTGCAACCCTTCTGAACGGTTCACACAGGTTTGCAGATGGAACTCTTCACAAGGCTGCTGCTGCAATCGGAGGCAAGCTTACCCACCTTGAGAGACAGTGGCACTATGCAGCAGGAATTCTTCATCCAGATCCAGAGCAGAAGATGGAGGGGTTGAGCCTTGTTCCTCCCAGATCTGCCCTATGGATGGATGCTCAAGGCAGAAGATTCAGGCCAGTTCCTCTGATGGGGTACACAGACACACGCTATATTGTAGAACAGATCTGCAAGACAGCTGCACAGTACTCATGGCTGGTGCTCAACTGGAAAATCGCCATAAAGGAGCTTGCGATATCAGGGTGCGACTATATGACAGCGTTTCGCTACAAGAACAAGTTGAAGCTGATCAGAAATCTCCTGTTTGGCGACAGAGAGCTGGTCTCCCGTCTGATCAGTGAATCAGAAGATATTGTTGTGGCTGACTCTCTGGACTCTCTTGCCAGTAGGATGGATGGTCTGAGCATTGGGGGAATCTCCATTGATAAGGAACAGATGCTCTCTGATATAAGGGCATATGATGGTCAGATTGATCGGGGAGAGAGATATTTCAACGATGACCAGCTCCGCAGAATAGCCAATTTCAGGAAGAACCGGGGAGATCGTATCAGAATGTGCAGATTTCAGAAGATAGATGACCCTGCGGCAGGGCCGTTAATCGCGATCAGAACATTTATACTGAGCAGAAAGAGCCTGGGGGGAATCATGACAAATCTGCAAAGTCAGGTGCTGGATTCCAGCCAGAGTCCGATTAAGGGGTTGTACGCTGTAGGAGAGACATCTGGATTTGGTGGCGGTGGCATACATGGTAGAGGGTCTCTGGAGGGGACATTTCTTGGCTGCTGTGTGCTTACAGGCAGAGCAGCAGCTCTGGATATCGCAGGCAGATCATTATAATCAAAATTCAACTGGAGAAGACGATGAGCATAGAGGTAGTCAAGAAAACAATTGACGGAATAAAGAACACCATCAATCAGAAAACAGGTGCATGGCTTACAGTGCATGCTCTGGAGCAGTTGCCGATCTCCCATACATTTGGCATCCCTGGAGTTCACAACACAGAGCTGTATGATACTTTAAACAGCTCGGAGAAGATAAAACCAACTCTTGTTACCCACGAGTGCAGTGCAGCTTTTATGGCAGATGCAATCAGCCGCACCTCTGATAGAATAGGAGTGGTGCTGATTGTACCGGCAGCTGGTATCACACATGCCATGAGCGGCATAGGGGAGGCTTTCTTGGATGGAATACCAATGTTGATCATTGCAGGTGGAATCCGTAAAGATACCCGTTTCTCCTATCAGCTCCATGAGATGGATCAGGCAGGGCTTTTGAAAAATGTGACCAAGAGGTGCTATCTGATCCAGCACCAGCAGGAGATCGTTCCAACCATATTTGAGGCTTATGAGGTTGCAACCTCTGGTGAACCAGGTCCTGTTTTTATAGAGATTCCAGTCAATATTCAGATGTTTCAGGCTGCTGTGAGCGATTATGACCTCTATAAACCCCGTCTCCCTAAGTCAGTGGCTGCAGCCCCCTCTGAAATTGAGCAGGCTGCAAGATTGCTCGCAGATGCCAAGTCACCTGGGATATTTCTTGGATGGGGAGCCAAAGAGGCCACAGCTGCTGCTGTGAGGCTTGCAGAGTATCTTCAGGCTCCTGTGTCAACCACACTGCAGGGGTTGAGTGTCTTTCCAGGAGATCACCCGCTCCATACAGGTATGGGATTTGGTGCCCATTCGGTTCCAGCAGCTGAAAATGGCTTTAAAAGCTGTGACTGCCTGCTGGCTGTTGCCACCCGTTTCAGTGAGATTCCCACTGGCAGCTTTGGTGTGAAGGTTCCTCAGAACCTTATTCACATAGATATCAATCCAGAGGTATTTCACAAGAACTATCCTGCCAGAGTGGCCATATGCGCAGATGCTGGCAATGCGCTTAAAGCTCTTTTTGATGAGTTACAGAAGCTCACTCCAGCAAGAGAGAGCATGGAGATGCAGAACCAGATTCGTGAGGATAAGGCTGCCTATATCAAAGAGTGGATGGAGCACAAGAGCGACAGGGTCAACCCTGCTCTCTTTTTCAGATCCCTGCGCGAAAATATGGAGCAGAGCGCCATCACCGTGGTCGACGACGGAAACCACACCTTTTTATGTGCAGAACTCTTTACCAATCTCCATTCAAAACATCTGATCAGCCCGACCGACTTCAACTGTATGGGCTATTGCGTCCCTGCTGCAATAGGTGCAAAGCTTGCCAACCCGGATAAGCAGGTGGTTGGCATTGTTGGCGATGGTGCATTTCTGATGACTGGAATGGAGATAGTTACAGCCTCTGTTGAAAATCTGGGTATAGTCTATTTTGTCTTTCATGATGGTGAGTTGTCCCAGATCTCCCAGGGTCAGCAGATCCCTTATAACAGAAAGACCTGCACCATCTTAGGGGAGGTGAAGCTCAAGGGGATAGCCATGGCCACAGGTGCCGAGTATATGGAGATCATGAACAATGACGATGTTGAAGCCATTATCCCCAAAGCTCTAAACCATGCAAAGAGGGGTCAGCCGGTTATAGTTGATGTGAAGATCGACTACAGCAAAAGAACCAGGTTTACCCAAGGTGTTGTCAAAACTGTTCTTTCACGCTTCCCACTTGGAGATAAGTTCCGCTTTATCGGCCGTGCCATGGTTCGAAAGGTGACAGGATAGTGTGGCACGACTTTTGTTGACACTGTTTCTAAAAAACTTAAAGATCTTTATTTATCACCATGGTTCACTCAAGGCATTAATAATATCTCTCCTGGATAACACCTCGGCACACTGTTCCCATAAATGAGCTTCCGGGTCCAGGGTGCTGCGGTATTTTACAGAAAAGGCATCCTCAGCATTTTTCCGTTCATGGATATAGATATCCATTTTTGCCTTCAGCTCTGCTTCATCCTCTATCCAATCATCATCAATGGTATCTGGGAGGCTTCCGAAGATCTCATAAGTCTCTTTGAGCCTTCCAGAAAGGACATTATATATTTTTTCATCCTGCGTATCACTGTAAACAAGATTGAGCATATCCACAAATTGACGGGACTGTCCAAAGCGTTTGATACGCCCGAGACGCTGTTCTAGACGGGAAGGGTTCCAGGGCAGATCAACATTGATAAGGGTTCCCAGAGTTTGAAGGTTTAAGCCTTCACAGGCAGCGTCGGTGGCAACCACCAGGCGGATATCACCTTTTTTTACCGCTGTCTTGATCACCTCCCTTTCAACAGCATTGAACTGTTCATCCCGAAACAGTCCACTTTTACCAATCCCTGCATAAACGGCAACCACTTCACATTTAAAGGATTTTGCCAGCTCTTTTGCGATCCACTCTGCTGTATCATAATATTGGCTGAAAATAATGCACCCATGTTCAAGCCAGGTTTTACCGTCGGTACGAAACTCTGTTAAAAACCATTTGACTCTATCCAGTTTGGAATCAACTGCCTCAGACCTGGAGAGTTGTCTCTCTATCTCTTTTAAACAGGAAATTTCTGCAGGCGACATCTCTGAAAGAATATGCTCTACCTTCTCAATATTATCCTCATCCTCATTAGAAATTGTGTGTGTCAGCATTTTTTGAGCAGTTTTCAATCCAGATGCAAAACTTGAACAGATGCGTTGGAGCATCAGAGATTTCATGAAGCCTCCAGCACGAGTTCTAGATTGTAATAATCTGCTGAACTCTTCTGCCTTTTCATACGCAACTTTAAAGGGGATGTTTGTGGGAATCCCAAGCCCTATAAAACGGGATTGATAAAGATAACTCTTAGACTGAATTGGATGAGTATGTACTCCAACTTTTTCCAGCAATCCATCCTCTTCAAGCTCTTTTCGCTTGCGTAACACCACATGGCGAAGCACCGGGTTGTTTTGTTGGAAAAAATCAGGTGTCAGGCACTCTGAAAGCCACATCTCCTGCACCAGATAATCCAGATTTTCAAATGAATGGGAACAGATAAAATCTGTAGAGCTTATATTGAGATGTTCCCGGATATTGGATACTGTATGGTGTTCACTGGATGGTGGAAGGGGGTTTCTAAGCCAATCCCACACTTCTGAAGTTGACGACACAAATTCTTTGCCGGTAACCAGTGGGATTGAGCGTTCGTGGTCTCTCCATGGGGAAAGGCTGTCCCCTAATACAAAATCAGCTCCGCTGCCGAGGATGCCCAACAGATCCCACAATTCACAGACATTGGTCTGAATCGGGGTTGCCGTACCAAGAATCAGGTGTTTTGTCCTTTTCCCCATTGCTCGCATATAGGTCAGAAGATTGTTGGGTTGGGCAGCCTTTTTCCCTAAACCACCTTTGGCACGAGCTTTATGGGCTTCATCTAAAATAACTGTGCCAAATCTATTCTTCAGCAGCATTCCAGCCTCTTTTATAAAGTTCCCATCCTCTATCTGGTGCATGATAAGCCCGGTTGATATGATGGCAATTCTATATGGGCATTTTGTGATGAAAGATGAATCTCCCCTTGGAGATAGAATCTGGCCGTCAACACTGAGCCACACTTTTTTTTGAGATGACCAGACAGCACTTGGAATACCAAGTCTGTCTTTCATCTCAATCTGCCATTGAACCGTAAGTGTCGATGGTGCCAGAATCAGAACGGTTCCATCATTTAGCAGAACACTCACCAGGGCACTGGTTGCCATTGAGAGTGTTTTTCCAACGCCCACCTCGTCGGCAAGAAGGAGGCGGACCTTTCCATATATCTCACGATGCTCAAGGAACATGGTAACAAAGGATCTTTGCCAGGGTTGCAGCTGCTCTCCACCCCGATATATCGGAGCTTCTGCCATTGCCGCACTAGGAATATCCATGGGCTTGAGCACTTCAACTGTCACTTCCCGTCTATTTGCAACTCTATTAATTTCTGCCATGATTGCTTCGGGGAGCGGAACACCATCTTTCCAGAGAGCCCAGAACTCCTCTTCAACCCAGTTGGCACTTTTTTCATCATCATCCTGCCAGACCAGTTCATAGTTATTGGCAAAGGCACTTCTGGTTTCATTTACCGAGCCGATAAAAGAACTTCTGGTTCCATCGGCATAGGTAACAGAGCCCGCTTTCCCATGCAAAAACAGCCGTTCTCTGGGAACTACTCTGATTTCAACATTGCCAGATCTAAGAAGTGTATCAAGTATCTGATACCGCTCTTTTTTCAGAAGGGCTTCTGCTTCAACGTCAACCTCACTATTCCAGCGCTCTTTGATAGCTGTTGTCCGACCGGTTGCCACCTGAAAATCTGCCATGGAAAGTTCTGAATTGCAGATAATCTTCACCTCCGGTATTTTGGAGATCTCTTCACCAACCAGTTCAAAAATGGAACTTCTGAAATAGCCTGCAATACGAAGATAGCGGGTTGCCCCTTCAAGGGATTTTGCCATGAATTCCCTGTCCAGAGGCTCTGTTCGGGATGAAAAACGACGAAGTGTCACAGGCTGCAATACCTTTTTTTAATTCCATCAACTCAAACATTAAAACTGTGAGAGAGATTTGAACCGTCTGCTGTTAAATAAGGTGCAATTGCTCTTGAACCAGCAACTTTCTGATAGCGTTTATCTGTCAGTTTAAACAGCTCTTCTGCTGCATTTGAAAGAGCATCAGGCATTCTGTATTTCTTCTTGTTCTGCTTTGCTTTCAATCCACTGATTCCAAGACCTGCTTCAACAGCAGCAAGGTCTCCCAAATAAAAACTCTCAAGCTCATGGCAGGCAATCCTGATAATCGTTCTATTCTGTTGTTCACTTGCAGTCACTTTTTTTAATAGATTTTTCTTAATTGTCAAACAATCACCTGAATCCTGATCTCTCATAATCAGAAAAATGGAATCAGGTTGTTGCCAGTTTTTCAGGCGACGCTCAAGCTGTTTTTCCAGATCCTGTTTACCTTCAAAGACAAGATATTGTACACAAATTTCATCAGGCAGTATTTTGGGCAATATCTCTTTGAGCATCTCTCTGGCTGAAGGTTCTTCAAGAAGGCAGACAAGATATTTCATTGAGGATCAATATCTCCAAAAAAGCCCTGCTTCCAAAGAAAACCCATCTGGTCGCCTTCACTCATGTAAGCTTTTATCTGACCATCATCAGAGGCACGCTTTATTTGAGTATATCCATTGTTCTTTTCAAGCCAGAAGACCTCATCAAGCTGAGTTGCATTCAGAAAATCAGGAGAATGGGTGGATACAAAAACCTGTCCTCCACGGTTCGAGTAGGCCCGAAACTCTTCTGCCAATTCCCATAACAGTTTAGGATAGAGTTGATTTTCAGGCTCTTCAACGCAAAGAAGAGGGTGAGGATGAGGATCATAAAGCAGCGTCAGATATGCGAGCATTTTTATGGTGCCATCAGAGACATATCGTGCAAGAAAAGGATCTTCAAACGAACCATCCTGAAATTTCAGCAACACTCTCCCCTCTTCTGTGGTTTTTGAGTCCACCTGACTGATGCCTGGAACTCTGTTTTTTAAAAGAGCAATGATTTTTTCAAAGGTCTCTTTGTGGTATTGATACAGATATTGAATGACTAACGAGAGGTTTTCACCTTCACGAGAGAGGTGATCTGCATATCCTGCCTCCTGCTCCGGTCGTGCCTTGCTTATATGAAAGTCTGAAATATGCCAGTTTTCAATCAGATTACCCAATGCTACAACTGCCGGAAAGCGTTCAAACTGAGCCAGCCCTTTTACTGCAAGAATATCAGGTGACTTTAAGACGTGTTCCTCTCTTTTAAGGTCATTTATATCAGTGACTGAATCCATCTCGTTGGTAACAGCAACACCTCTGCCATTTGCAAAGTCAAGAAAATGCCAGGGTTTACCTTTACTGCCACGTCTGTATTTAAGCAGCTCTTTCTGGATATATGCTCGCCCGGACGCATCATTGATTTGAAGGAAGTAGGTGATAAGTGGACGGTTCGGTTTTTCCCGGAATTTCAGTTCAATCTCGATTGGGCCGCTGCTGTTACGGCTTCTCACTTCATAAAAACCATGACTTCCACCAAGTTTCATCAAAGCGGTATTCACATTGCCGGTCAAAGCATCTTTCAAAAAGCCAAAAAGGCTGAAAATAGTGCTCTTTCCTGTTCCGTTTGCACCTATAATAACGCAGAATGCAGGAATGTTACTCATTACCGTATCTTTGAATGCCTTGAAATTTTTCAAACGAATAGATTCAATTTTCACTTCCCAAACTCCACCCGATGGTAAATTTCTGAAAGAGGCAGTTCACACCTTATGGATTCGATCTTTACATATTGTTCCATCCTGTCAACAGAGGAGTAAAGCCAGATGCTGCCTTCACCGCGTTGAAACTTTTCCACCTGACAATGATACTGGGAAATCAGGATATACTCCTGAAGGGATTCAATGAGCCGGTAGTGGGTGAACTTCAATCCTCTGTCATAACTTTCTGTGGAGTCAGACAAAATTTCAATAATGACAACCGGATTCAGCAGGGAATCCAGCTCATCCTCCAGAAACTCTATTCTGTCACAGGCAACTACAATATCAGGGTAGGTGTACTTTTCTATGGCGGCAATCTTCACCCGCATATCGCTTGAAAATACCTCGCATTGTGTTGATTGTAATTTATTCCACAAGATACTTGAAGTGTTGGAGCTGATCCGGTTATGGTTCTTCCTGGCTCCAACCATTGCAAATATCTCTCCGTCAAAATATTCATGCTTGAGTTCTGAATTTTTTTCAAATTCAATATACTCTTCAGGGGATATTTTTTTCTTTTCCTGTGGTATCATTTTTTACCTCCATTTTTTACAGAATTTGCCGGAAAACCGCATCCCAAATGGTGCTTTTACTCACTTTGTTATTCACTCTGTAAAACTCTTTTCTCACAATCTCTGATTTTTGATAGCCTCTGCCAGGACCCGTGCCGAACTTGCATCAACCCCGGGCCTGAAGGTTTTTGTTGCTTTCAGCACCTCCCTCTTCTCTCCAAGGTATGCTGCCATCTTTACCAGAAGTGCTTTCCTCGGCATATAATCGTGGCAGTTTTCCATCAGGTGCAGCAGCACATCATCGACCTCGACATCTCTGGATATCTCATACATGGCATAGAACAGGGCACGAAGAGGCGTATTTCCAAATTCTGAATCTTTGGACATAAGAGAGCTTTTAAACTCGGTTGAGAGTTTGAGACGGGCAGCATTGGCTCTGGAAGCATCACTCATAAGCTGATCAAAGTGACGCACCTTGAATGCTTTGGCAAAATTCTGATAATTATCAAGACTCTTTTCACCCTGTGCTTCCATATCAACCATTTTGAGATAGAACCTCTCAATGGCACTCAATTTGAGCCACTCATCCTTTTCAAAGCCCACTGGCACCAGAAATTGAACAGCGGTCTGGACAGCAAAATCAATCAGCTCATCAACAAAGGTTTTCACCCCTTTCTGGCGGGGAGCTTCAGCTTCAACAACCATATCTTTGCCATCAATCACCGAATAGGCTGTCAGCACCTTGAGAGCTGCCGCATATCCTGCCATCTGTAAATCAGAATCAGTATAAAGCCCTTCCGAGCCTTGCGCCCGAACCGATCTGTCCAGCCCTGTCAAACTCTCAACCTGCTCCTTGACAGCCTCTTCAATCTCCCAGCCAAGATCATCCCTGAAAGTCTCAATATGCTGATGGCGTTTACGCAGCACCAGCATAACCGTTCCTGTGACATTGGCTCCCTGCCGGAGAGCTGAATCGGTTTCAGTCACCACATACCACGCGGCAGTCACCTGCAATCCGCTTGCCCAGATGATATTGGTCATATCTGCCCAGATAGAACCGCTCTGATGGGTAAACATCAAAACCTGAATCCCGTTGTCAGGCATCTTTTCCGCCATTTTCCTGTATGCCGCAACCATACCCTGACGGAACCCTTCACCCTCACCTTTTATGGCAAGAGAACGGCGGCTGTCCCATGTCCAGTGGGCAAACTCTTTGGGGGGATTTTTGCGGAGCCAGGCGATGAAGAACTCAGTTATCTCTTCATATTTTACAGCATCTCCGTAGGGAGGATCGGTGATGTAGATGTCTTGTTCATCGTCAGTTTCACTTGTATACAAACAATTAACAGCGGCTTTATGTAGTATTGGTTTGAACTTGATGTTTTTATCTAAAACTGCAATAAGATCTTTTGAAGAACGGCATCCCCAGTTTAAAAGAGTATTTAGAGCTTGATTATAAAAGACATTAGACGTATTGTTGCTTGCTCCACCAATTTGGTCTCCACTCCCATCTTTAGCAATTCTTGCAGCAGATGTTGTCCAACGACTTAATTTGCTTGAGAAATCTAATATTGAAGTCAAAGCTACATATTGCGATGGATTTTTTACATATTCTTTGATAAGTCCAAGCGTTAGTAGGTGCCTCGGATTAAAAAGATGATGCCAATGAGTCCAGCCTCTTGTCCGAATTGGCTCGTCTGTCTTATCTCCTGCCTCAATCACCATATCAGGAACAAACCCCTTTTCCTGCCACTCTCCAAGATGTTCTCCCACATAGTCAATAACCTTTTGCTCTCGTGCAAGGTCATCAGACGTTATAGAACGGAACCGGTATTCATCACCTCTGCCTGAAGGTCTCTTTTTCATCCACTGAACACAGTAGAGCCGCTCCTGAAAAATATCATCGGGTCGGGGTATAAAATCTGATTTTTCCCACATCCGCAGACGGTTTTTATTCTCTTTGCCCTCTTTGTAATCTCCTCGAATAGTGCTGATTTTTGTTCTATAGGCGGTTACTCCGTCAGGTGAATGAACCAGCTCACCATTCTGGACTGTTCCATGTTTCTCTTCTTCTACCTCTTGCTCAGTATTAACGTATCTGATTTCAATATCATATTTTTTTTCAACTGGCTTAGGAATCAGTCTGGCAATGACTTTGTATCCCTTGCTGATAATCAAGGTTGGAAGCAATGGCACTTTCCAGCCAGTTTCAGGGCAGATAACTTCAACGCAATATAAATAAACCTTTGCCCTCCAGCCGTCTCCGTCCGTTTCAACCTCCAGAACATCAATTTCAGACTGCACTTTCTGGGCAAGTTCCTGTTGAGCCATCTCGATTTCTGCCCGTTTTTCCGGTAAAGCACCAACAATGTTGAAAGCTCCCCATGTGAGCATACAGGCAATGGGATTGAGATCGGATGCATAGACATCACATCCAAGCCGGGCAGCTTCAAATGGGATTTGACCGGAACCGCAAAAGAGATCTGCAACACGGGGACGATGACCAAAACGGGCAATTCCCATCTGTTCAACCAGTTCAGGAAACGATGTGGCTGATGTGCCAAGGTGGTTATTGATTTTTCCCCAGATATGAGAAAAAAGAGTGTCTGAAAGTTCTTCAGGTCTCTTTCCCTTTTTTACCTGCTCATTATAAGGTTGTACCAGCCATTCACCAACTTGATGGTGTCTGCTTGCAGGCAGATTGGCCTCAATCCGCTTCTGCATGGTCTGGCTGTCCATCCCCATGAGCAGTTCAAAAACTTCAAGGTCTTTGAGGCGATTGTCGGTTACAGGAAGCAGGCATCCCAAAATACAGGCTTTGTTGAGAATGAGCGGTTTGCGACCTTTCCAGTAACTGCCGAGGGCTGTAAGGGTTTTGCCTGCCCCTGCCATCTGCTCCTTGAAACTTTCAGCAGAGATTTTCTGGACCGGGAAGAGGTGTTCAATCAGGGCGGGGCGGTCTTTCCATTCAAAGGGTTGCAGGGGCATCTGTCAGTGTTCCTTTTCTTCTCAGGTGAATTTTACGGTTGATTAGTCATGCAAGTTCAAAGAGTTCAAATTTTGAAGCTTTCCTGTCAAAGGTGATAACAGACTCGCAATTATTGACTTTCGCAGAGTACGCAATGAGCAGATCCGAAAGATCATGGGTATTACTCCCGGCGGAATAGATAAACTGCTGTATTGCCAAAAGCTGTTCAAATTTAAAAACCGGCATCAACAAAAGATCCTTTATGGCATCCAGAATATCGGATCGAGATATCTCATACACAGATTCAAGAACCCATATCATTTCCAGAATGACAAGCAGCGGTACAAACAGCTCTTGTTTTTCGAGTTCAGCATTTTTGAAAATTGAATAGACTTTCTTTGCCTGGACTTCATCATCGCCCGTTAAAAACCGGATTAAAATATTGGTATCGACAGCTTTCATGTTGGCTCACTGCCCCCTCCTTGAAACTTCTCTTTTATCCGGTTTTTTACCGCTTCATTCATCTCGTCAATTGATACTGCCTGCCTATTGATTCTATGCAGTTTTCCAAAAACGTCATCGACTTTTTTTGATACAGGTCTTAGCGTCGCTTCCCTTTCATTGGTAATAAGGATCTCTATTTTATCTCCTGTTTTGATATTTAAGGAATCCCTTATTTCTTTTGGAATTGTCACTTGCCCCTTGGTTGTAACAGTTGCCAATGCCATTTTTTTCTCCTTCCTTACTTTAGTTAACATCTTACTTATATGTAAGATAGATAGGAAATGAAGTCAAGTCCTGCTTGCAAGAATCAGCAAGTCCAATTTCGGCTTTACGGATCTGAAGAATAATTGACAATCAATATATACATTGAAAATTGAAAGATAGCTGAGTCTGTTACTTGACAGCGTACACAAAAACGTGTACGATATCTGCCATGAAAAAAAAGAGCTCGAAAACAGATTGAAACAATTGGGCTGGTGGTTGCTCAGGCATGGTGGAAATCATGATATATGGACTAATGGCGAACGTCAAGAACCTGTCCCCAGGCATGGTGATATTAATGAAACACTTGCCCGTTCCATTTTACGTAAAGCAATGCAAGGAGATAACTCATGAGATTTTCAGGCAAAATATTTAAGGATGATAATTTCTGGCTGGCGGAAATACCAATCCTTGACTTGATGACCCAGGGTGAAACAAAACAGGAAGCCTATGAAATGGCTGCTGATATGGTGGAATCCATGGTCAACAGAAAAGGGTTCAAGGTAACTGTTTATAAGGGTGACAATGATAACTTTGAAATTGGTTCGCCTGACTCAAGATTTCTGGTGAGCCTTCTTTTGCAACGGAAACGGGAAACAAGCGGACTCTCTCTTTCCCAGGTCTCAAGCAGATTAGGAATGTCTTCGCGTAACAGTTATGCACGATATGAACAGGGAAAGACGGTTCCATCCATCGAAAAACTGAATGATCTGTTTCATGCCGTATCTCCAGATAGCGATATGGTTATAGAAGAAAGCTCCATCCGTCAGGAAGCTAAATAGCCCCTTTTTCCTCAAAATCAAAAAGATCAAGGGTAACCTCCCCCTCTTTTTTTCTCTTTCTATGTGATACTCTTCTGGATAATCTGACCCCTTCACCATCAGAAAGTGCACAGTATAGAGCTTTTCTCCAGCCTCGGGAGGTATCATTTGCCATTCGTGCCTCGGAGGCGGTTTTGCTGTAGAGCCACCACCGTTCCTCGGGACGGAGTGCAAGCCATTTCTGTGAGATTATCAGGCACTCTTCAGATGTTGCATGTTCAGCAGCCCAGGCAAGGACACATAACTCCTTTCCAAGGAATCGATCCAGTTTGACTCTACCTGTATTCCACGAACCAACACTCATCTTTTTTGCCTTGAGCCTGACATTAAAATCCCTGCGGGCATCATCTCTGATTTTTGTCCAGAGTTCACGGGCCAGAACCACCCGACACTCTGTTATATCACGGCCGCTTTCATCTCCGTCAAAGCAAAAGTCTTCGTGTATAGATACAGCATCCCTGGGAGCCTGCGGTATTTCAACATAAAAATGGTGCATCCCAAATTGAGAGGGGGCACCAAAATCAACGGTTTTACTCATTCCTGAATCACCTCGCCAGCATTGATTTCAATATCAAGAGCTTTGGCAAACTGTTCCAGATCAAATCCGGTTGAAGTATAGGCTTTTTTAAACGTCATAATCACAGGCGCTTCCGGTGACACCAGTGCCTGAAGATGGGAAAGCTCTTTTTCAAGAAAATCGCCATCAATTTTTACTTCACCAATTGTCAGGTGAATAACCTTTGGAGCAGAGCCGATTATCAGTGTTACCTGCTCAAAGGTGATGTTTTTCTCTTTGGCTATTTTAATTCCCTCATAGGTTTTGGCTGAATTATCAAGTCGTTTGGGAGAAGGGCTGTAGAATTGAGCCGGTTTTTCCCGAATAATTGCAATATCCTTTGAACCACATGCGGGAAATTGGAAATTTCTTTTTGTCTCCAGACCGTCACACTCTGCAAAGACATAAATTGTGGTTGCCGGATCTCCAATTTCAATAGGGGTTGTATATTCAATGCCGTTACGGGCTTCTGAACCATCAAGGGTATATCGAATGGTTCCTCTGGGAGCCACAAAGAGCGCCACAGTACGGGAGCTTTCATTCAGATTACATCTAAGGGTCAGAGAATTTTCCCAGGTTCTTGGATTGCCTGTCTTGTTTTTCCCTGTGGGATCAACTGCAAGAAACTGAACCCTCAATGCCCTGGTAGTAATGGAGGTGTCAGAAAGAAGCTTGCTGTTTTCAGTCACAGTACCATCCTCCTCGTAATAGATTCGAGGGTTATTACCGGCATTGACCACATCAATTTTAAGGCGGACTTTTCCGTTGTCATCAGGGGTAGTATCTGCAAAAACAAGAACTTCAGTTGTTTTCGGTTTTGGCTTTTTAGTGATATAGCCATTGCCTAAATCTTCCCATAGTCCCCGCTGAAAAGCCTCCTGTAAAAGAAGATCAAAGCCTTTGGGTGGCAGCCATGGCATCTGGCTCTTCTGTTTCATCTTGTCCAGAAGATCGGTTTTGCGTGCATCGTCCTGTGAGCCAAACAGAAGCTGATCTGCCCGAGATCTCAGTGCATCAAAATGTTCAGAAATCTGGGTATAGAGTTTGATCGGGTGTGAAGTGAGGGTCTTGATAACCTGTCTTTCACCATTGTAGGGCTCATTGGAAGGGTATGTGCTGTCAAGGACTTTGGAACGGAGACAATCCTGTCCCCCCTGATTACCGGGAAAAAGAAGCTTGTCAAAGACAGAGAGAACTGTAGTCTGAAAATCCTGCTCATACTGGGTTTTTTTCTCATCAAGCTCTTTTCTTTGAGGATGAGATGCAGCAATCTCTTTGTCTGTCTTTGTTACAGCATAGAGATGTCGTGCAGCTTTTTCCAGACTTGCAATAGAGGACTTTTCACCAGTCAGAACCAGAATATTATTTTTGTTAACCAACCCTTCAAAGAACCGTTTGACCACATCAGGAGGAGTTTTTCCATCTGGACTGATAACAAGAAGGGCTCTGCCGATCTTTAAAACAGCATCTGCATCATCCATTTCAGGAAGTGGAAGCACCTTTTCATACGCCTCCTTTGTCGTGGGCCTGTACATCTCTTCAATACGGTATCGAATCAACTCGTCAACCCTGTTTTGAGGAGCTTTGTCTGCATACCCCTCAAGCTTTTTGGTAAGATTCTCCTGATGATCAAAATAGGTTCTGCCCTCCTGTGTCTGATGCAGATACCAGGCTATTTTCTGCAACTGTGCAAATGCAGACCTGAAATCACTGGCTTGATGAATAGGGTCAATTAGACACTCCAGCATCTCGTGTTCTGAAAGCCCTTTGATGGAGTTGACAGCAGTTGAGAGGCTGGCAGTTAAAAGCAGGTTCCCGACCTGTTTTGCATAGTGTTTTCCATTACAAATATCAATCACCTGGGCATGGGCACTGTCGGTTGAGTCCCAGAGGTCTCTGGCAATTACATCCCGCATTTCAGAGATATCTGCCAACTTTTCCCGTACTTCAGGAATGGAGAGGTCAAAGTGCTGGGCTCCTATAAGATAGACATCTTCGGAACTTTCCCATACTGATTTAAGAAGACGGGATACAAGTTCCATTAAACCACGGGTCTGCTTGAATTTTTCATTCTCTTTAAAAAGAGCCACCAGACTTTTGAAACTGGGATGAAACGGGTAGGTTGATTCAATCTCGCTGGCAAGGGCTTCAGCACTGCGTTCAACTGATTTTGCCTTTGCAGCTTCAGCCAGCCTGGCAGCATAGACTGCTGCAATATCGGCAATTTCACTTTTATCCGGAAGAGAGAGAAAGAGCCTCTTTCTCAGGATCTCATAGATCTCATTGGATTCAAGATTTACAGGGGTAATACCCACCTCGGCACGCCCCAGCTCCTGGGTGGCGTCATCAAGGGCTCTCTGGATCAGCTTTCCTCCGGTATCATAAGCTGCCTCAAGGTCTGATACCACAATACAGACATTTTTTTTCTTTTGAGCGGCTGTCAGCATATTGGAAAAAGCACGGGTGATCACATCAGCTATAGTACCCTGTCCAAGTGTCTGTGTGCTGTAATAATGAAAATAGGGCGGCATCTCATCCAGAAGAATAAGAATCGGTTCATCACCAGCAAAGAGTTCAACCCATGCCTGTTCATCCGGAGCTTTTGCTCCTGCTTCCCAATACTCTCTGAAAAGAGACTCTCTCCCAAGCTGCTTTGCAACTTCACCCCAGAGGTAGGTATGAGGGTTATTTCTACCATTGAATGCTGCAATTTTTGCAGCACTGAATTGGGATTGGTAAGGCATCTCTCCAATTTGAGATTTGCGAAGCTCTGCATCTCTGGCAAGGAGTCCGAAACCTACCATCAGGTGAGTTTTACCACCCCCCATGGCCTGTTTGAGATGAAAAACTGTATCACTGGATTTGCCTGCAAGACGTGCCACTCCTCTGGAAAGAAGCGTTCTCATACCCTCTGTAATAAAGGTTTTGTTGAAATACTCTTCACCATTGGTCTCATTTATAATTTGATCGAGCTGTTCAATCTGGTCTCCGACATTAATCTCAAGAGCTTTTGGTTGTAATTTACAGCCATTACAAATTGTTTTCATTATTTTTTCCTTCACACATATTTGTAGAAGCCTTCACCTTGCTTTATTCAATAATATTTTTGGAAAACTTATACCGTGGACTTTGTGTGTTTAGATCATTTACTGAAAAATCAACCCAAACATATGTCTTAAACGCCAGCCACTTTAACAGAATTTCCCAGCATATATCATTATAAGACAACACTTGATTTCTGGCCATTAAAACCAGATAGAGCCAGTCTTTCGGAAAACACTTGTTATTAGAGCCAATAAAAATACTAGTTATGTAAATAATAACAACTAAAGCATCTCTAAAGAAGTATATTTTACTTCATAATATTATATATGGTAGCCCTTGACAATACCTTCACCAATAATAGTGTTCTCCTCTTTGAACAAAATCGCTATTGACCATCAACACCAAAAGCAGTAAAGCATTTATCTAAAACATGACCAAAAATGGTTCTCTGCTGTGACAGAGAAAAAAAGGGAGATAAAGAGAACTCCACCATTACCAATAGCCTCATAAAATCAATATCATCAAACAGTCACACAAACAACCACTATCAAACAGTCTCATAAAGCCACCACTATCAAACAGCAGGGAGGTTTCATGAAATATCTGATCATTGGAAATGGCATTGCTGGTGTATCAGCAGCAGAAGCCATTCGGGAAATGGATACCACAGGTGAAATTCTCATGGTGAGTGATGAAACAGAGCGCCCCTACAGTCGCCCCATGATCACCTGCCTTCTGGAGGGGAGCTGTACCCCTGAGCAGCTCCCGATCAGAGCTTCTGATCTCTACAGAAAGCTTAACATAACCCCCATCCTTGGAGAGCGGGTCAATGACCTGGATCTTGAAAAACAGAGAGTTTCGCTCACCAGCGGCAGAACCCTTGAGTATCACCGCCTTCTGATTGCATCTGGAGCTGATCCCCGTCCGGTGAAGGCAGAAGGGTCAGATCTTCAGAATATTTTTTACATGCGCACAAGCAGCCATGCCAGAGAGCAGCTTGCAGCACTTCCAGATGTCCGCCGGGCAGTTGTTCTTGGTGGTGGGCTGGTTGGGTTCAAATCTGCCTGTGCTCTCCATAAGCAGGGGATCAAGGTGACCCTGATCATCACCTCACCCTACCCTCTTGCCATGCAGGTAGATGAAGTTGCAGGGAAGATGCTCCTGAAGGAGATGGTTGCCCACGGTTTTGAGATCAGGGTTGGTGCAAGCGTAGTTGCCTTTGAACCAGACCCCTCTGTCAAAGATAAGAAAAAGGCAAGAGTGGCCTCAACTCTTCTTGATACAGGGGAGCGACTCCCATGTGAGCTTGTAATTATCGGTAAAGGGGTGGTTCCGTCCCACAGCTTTGTGCCAAGAGAGCAGATTGAGGTGGATCTTGGCATCAGGGTCAATGGCAGGATGGAGACCACAGCACCCAATGTCTATGCAGCAGGAGATGTGGCAGAGTGCATTGACATTGCAAGAGATGCCCCCTGGGTAAATGCCATCTGGCCGGAAGCGGCAATTCAGGGACGAATTGCCGGGCAGAATATGGCAGGTAGAAAAGTAACTCACCACGGCAGCCTGAGCCGTAACGTCATGCGGGTCTTTGGGCTGGATGTGATGACCATAGGTCTTGCCAATGCAAGTGAAGAGGGTGGCGGCCTCAAATTTTTCCGTACACCCAATACAATGAAAAGCTACTACCGAAGCCTTATCTTAAAAGGCAATATCATGGTGGGGGCGGTGCTGATCAACCATATTGAACAAGGTGGGATAATCCGCTCCTTGATAGAAAACAGGGTTCCTGTGGCAATTTCCCCGGAAAGTATGCTCTCTCCACATTTTAATTTCGCAAAACTACTCCCATAGAGACGGGCCCATCAAAAACAATGTTTAACAAAGTAGAAATGTAGAGATAAGGAGGTTTTATGAAAGAGGTTGTTGTCCACCCGGAAAGATGCGTAGGGTGCATGCAGTGCATGCTTGCCTGTGCAACTGCCCACTCACGTACATTACAGCTCCATACCGCTGTTCTTGAGATCCCGCAACCAAAACCCAGGGTTCATGTTGGAGCAGGAGTGTATAATGAGGGGTTTCCCAACCGCTGCCGCCACTGTGACCCTGCTCCGTGTCAATCAGCATGTCTGGCCGGAGCAATCTTCAGGGATCATGATACTAAGACAGTGATGATCAATCCTGACCGCTGCATAAACTGTGCATCGTGCGCCATGGCCTGTCCCTACGGTGTCATAAGGTTCCACGAAGATCCATTTGCCCCTCCTGGTAAAACCGTTGCTGTCAAATGTGACAACTGCGATGCCAGAGTTTCAGCAGGAGAGATTCCTGCCTGTGTGGAGGTGTGCAAAACAGGCGCACTCACATTTGAAGAGATTTCCAACGCCATGAAACGCAAAACCCATGAAGTGGCCTGTGCCATGTCAGCAGAGAAGAGCACACCTTCCACTCCACCAGAGATCTCTCTGATACGCTCCATGAAACAGGCCTGCATGACTCTCTATTCCTGCCAGCAGCTGTAAATTTCTGTTGCTGCCACAATTTTTTGTTTTCTGCTATCTATACAACAACCTTAAGAAGAGGTGAGGCAGAAGAGAAAAAAAATGGAGTCAATCTGGCAAAAAGTGATAACATTTTACAGAGATAACACCTTTAAGAAGGAGGTAACCATGTATAAATCCAAATCTCCCCTCACCATTACTCAAGATGGGGTTCAACTTCTAAAAAAAGCTCACCAGGATAATGTAGAGACAGTGTGGGATCGCCACGAGGCACAGCAGCCCCAATGCGGTTTTTGCGACATGGGGTTAAGCTGCCGCATCTGCATCATGGGCCCCTGTCGGATTGACCCGTTTGGTGAAGGGCCAAAGAGCGGTGTGTGCGGCGCTGATGCAGATATTATTGTTGCAAGAAACCTCTGCCGCATGATTGCCGCAGGTGCTGCCTCCCACTCAGACCATGGAAGGGATCTTGTGGAGGTTCTGGCATCAGTAGCAGCAGGGAGTGCTCCAGGATACAAAATCAGGGAAGAGGGAAAGCTTAAACTGCTGGCCAAAGAGTATGGCGTGGAGAGTCAGGGCAAAGAGATCCTTACCATTGCAGGAGAGCTTGCCAACGCAATGATGGAAGATTATGGAATGCGCAAGAAAGAGATTACCCTTGTAAGCCGGGCACCTGCAAAACGGAGAAAAGTGTGGGAAAGTATTGGCATCACCCCAAGAGGAATTGACAGAGAGACCTCAGAGATGATGCACAGAACACACATGGGGGTGGATAACAGCTGGCAGAGCCTTCTTGTACAGGGGCTTCGCAACGCTCTGTCTGACGGCTGGGGCGGCTCCATGATTGCAACTGAGGTCTCTGATATCCTGTTTGGTATTCCAACACCCAGACCCACAATGGTCAATGCCGGTGTGCTGAAGGAGGATCAGGTAAATATTGTGGTACATGGCCACAACCCGGTTGTGTCTGAGATGATATCAATGGCATGCGCCTCTCCTGAACTTCTTGAGAAAGCAAAAAAAGCTGGTGCAAAAGGGATAAATCTGGCAGGGCTCTGCTGCACTGGCAACGAGCTTCTCATGCGCCGGGGCATTGCCATGGCCGGCAACCACCTTATGACCGAACTTATCCTCTCAACAGGTGCTGTGGATATGATGATTGTCGATTATCAGTGCATCATGCCCTCTATCGGAAAGGTGGCAGCCTGCTACCACACAAAGATGATAAGCACCAGCGACAAGGCAAAGTTTCCTGGCATGGAGCACCATGAGTTCCATCCTGAAAATGCTCAGAAAAAGGCAATGGCCATTGTTGAGATGGCGATCAACAACTTTCCAAACCGCAAAGAGGTATTTATACCGGTAAAACCGCAGGCAGCTGTAGGGGGATTTTCTGTGGAGACCATCATCAGCGCCCTGGGAGGCACTGCAGATCCTCTGATTGATGCCATAAAGGCAGGGAAAATCCGGGGTGCTGTTGGTATTGTCGGGTGTAACAACCCCAAGATCATGCACGATTACGGCCATGTGACACTAACCCGCCGTCTTATTGAAAATGATATCCTTGTGGTGGATACAGGTTGCGTCTCTGTAGCCAATGCAAAAGCAGGGTTCAAGGTGCCATCTGCAATTGAGATGGCAGGTCCGGGTCTTAAGGAGATCTGCGGCTCACTTGGCCTCCCACCTGTACTCCATCTGGGAAGCTGTGTTGACAATGTCCGGATTCTGGTGCTGGTATCAGCTCTTGCCAATGCACTTGGTGTTGATATAAGCGATCTTCCTGTGGCAGGCTCTGCACCTGAGTGGTATTCGGAAAAAGCTGTAACCATCGGAGTTTACTGTGTAGCTTCAGGGATCACAACACACCTTGGCCCCATGCCCCCCATTACCGGAAGTGCTAATGTGGTAAAGCTGCTTACCCAGGGGCTTGAGGATGTGGTGGGTGCCACCTTTGCTGTAGAGCCTGATCCTGAGAAGGCGGCTATCTTTCTTAGAAAGCATATTGAAAAAAAGCGAGCCGGGCTTGGCCTTGATTCAAGAAGCGTGGGATAGGAGCAAGCTTATCAGGGAGGGCTGCAAGTTGAGGGTTAGACGCTATTTAAAGCCTAAGTTACATATAAAAGGCCTGCCCTGACAGGCACAACGAAGCATGAAAGTTGTAGAGACGCGTGTAGAGACGCAAGATCTTGCGTCTCTACGGGGCACCCACATGTACGTGTCCCAACACTTTCATATAAAAACAACAGTCATGGAGTGACAGGTACAATAACTTATGAAACTGCAGGATTAAGCCATTTGACACGATCTGCAAGAACCGGGAACTCCTCTCTTGCTCTGCGAAGCTCTTGCATATCAATCACGCTTTTCACAACCACCTCTCTGTCTCCTGCTGATGCCACTGTGACACCCCAGGGGTCTACAACCATGCTGTGGCCCACAAAATTTACCCCCTGATTGATCCCAACTGAGTTGGCTGAAATGAGAAAACACTGATTTTCAAGTGCCCGTACTCTGTTGAGAAGCTTCCACGGCTCAAGCCTTGGATAGGGCCAGGCAGAGCAGACAAGAAATATCTGAGCACCCTGATCAGCCATGTTACGGAAAAGTTCTGGAAACCTAAGATCATAGCAGGTTGCCATTCCCACTCTTCCGAATGGTGTATCAACAACAGCTACAGACTCTCCTGGCGTCACTATCTGAGTCTCAAGAGAGTTATATCCAAACAGGTGAATCTTTCGATAGTTGGCAAGAAGCTCCCCTTCAGGAGAGATGAGATAGCTGGAGTTGTAATATTTACCATCCTCAATCTCCACAAAACTTCCTGTGTGAATGAATGCACCTATCTCTGCGGCTGCTTTAACAAGCATGGTCATGGTAGGACCGTTGCGATCTTCAGCTTCCAGGCAGTAACGTTCAAAACTCATGAATCCCACATTCCATATCTCCGGCAGAATGACCAGATCTGAGCCTCTGCAACTGCGTATCTCTCCCAAAGCCTTTTCTATTGTGGCACCTTTATCTCCCTCCACAACAGCCATCTGAACTGAAGCAACTCTCACTATTTTCATCCTTATTTTATATGAAAGCCTAGGGACACACACAGGTGGGTGCCCCGTAGAGACGCAAGATCTTGCGTCTCTACAACTTTCATACTTCGTTGTGCCTGTCAGGGCATGGCCGTTATATGAAAGTTTTTTTATTTTACTGTAATAATAAGACTTTCATCTTTGCTTATAGCAGCAACAATCTGCCATGCAGGTTTATAAAAAGTTATTGCACACCTTTGCTCTCTTCCACTCTCCAGAGCAGAAACGCACCTGCCATGAAAAGAAAAAGAAGAGTGAGAACACCCCACCTGGTCTCTCCTGTAATCCGGCCGACCACTCCCATCAGAAAAGGGCCGGTGATAGCTGCAAACTTTCCGAATATATTGTAAAATCCAAAGAACTGACCGCTCTTTTCTGCAGGAATAAGAGATGCGAAATAGCTGCGACTCAAAGCCTGCAAGCCCCCCATAGATGATGCAACAAGGAATGCGATCAGCCAGAATGAGGCAATCTTAAGTGTCTGGTCATTAATGGAAGGCAATGCAAAAGCGATACAAGTGATAGCGCAATAAACGATAATACCAGCCATGATCATACTTTTAGTGGAAAAAGTTCTGGCAAGCCTGCCATAGAAAAGGGCAAACGGGAATGCCACAACCTGAATAAAGAGGATCACAACAATCAACAGTGTGACACTGAACCCCAGATCTCTGCCATAGGCACTGGACATGCTGATAATAGTATCAACTCCGTCAATGTAGAAAAAATAGGCTGCAAGAAAGAGAAACGCCTGACGATGACAGGTTCTGATCTCCTTAAAGGTTCTGGCAAGACGAAGGAAGCTCTCAAAAACAGGAGAGGAGGAGAGTGGAAGATAGTTTCGCTGTTTAACATGCCGGATCATGGGGATTGAAAATGCTGCCCACCATAGAGCCACTATTAAAAATCCAAGTTTTGTCTGAAAAACCGGCAGAGCCCCTGATTCAGAACTGCTTCCCTCTGAACCTGCCCCCACACCCATGATCAGTGCAATGATCACCAGAAATGGAACAACACTGCCAATATAGCCCCACGCATACCCCATGGATGAGACGTGATCCACCTGATCCCGACCAGAGGAGATATCCACAATGGCAGCATCATAAAAGAGGTTTGCACCAGCCCACCCCACCCGTGCAAACACAAACAGTATGAGGCAGGTAAGCCACATCCCCTCCCCCACAAATATGAGCGTAAAGTTGAACAGCAGCCCCATACAGAGGAAAAAGGTGAAAAACCGCATTTTATGATCTCTGTAATCTGCAAGGGTTCCAAGAATCGGGGAGAGCAGCGCAAGAATCAGGGAGGCAGATGAGTTGGCAAATCCCCAGTTTGCAGTCGAAATAGCATCTGCAATGCCCTTTGATGCATAATCCTTGAAGAATATGGGCATTATTGCAGTTACCATCACAAGAACAAATGCAGAGTTACCCACATCGTATAGTACCCAGCTTTTTTCTTCTCTGGTCAGTTTCATATTCAGTTTTCCAGACAGGGCATGGCCGTTTTACATGAAAGTGTAGGGACACACACAGGTGGTGCCCCGTAGAGACGCAAGATCTTGCGTCTCTACAACTAATAGCGTTTTATCAATAGTCCCGCCCCCAAAAAGCCGCAAAAGTCCATTCAGTCCACCACTTACGAATCATAATCCACAAAGTAGATCATCAACGTATCCTTATCCACCAATATAAAGTAGGAGCGATCGTGATCAAACGCTACGACCACCAAGTGATATTTACCGAACTCACTGACATACGAAAACCGTTGCGAGTCGCCGGAATCGTCTTTGCCTTTGTAGACGTAACTTTTTAAGCTTAAGTCAGGCTTTCCAGCAACTTCAAAAATAAGTTTATCAGCGGACTTCTTAACACCTTTTGGCAATACTGTCGTTTTGCCTTTCTTGTCATAAAGACTCCAGAATTCATCTCCTGCATTTTTGATTTTTAGCAAGGCCGAAGCATCGGACTCCGTTATGCGAGTAACGTAATTTTGATCGAAGATATAGCCATTCCGCCCATCAAAGTCTTGCGGGTATGCGCGGCTATAGATGGCGAGCAATACAAGCCCGATAACAACAGCAAATTTCATGAAGCTCTCCTTACGGGAAAACAGTCGGCTAACGGGGCGTGAATTGACCGGGTTCACCGGTCTTATTCATTGGTTGGAAAATCCTGTTATTTCAGTTGTTTTAACTTTAGTATCAAATACAGTAGTCACCACTGTTCTCCCATGTGGTTACTTCTTTGGTCAGCTTGCCATTGTATAGGGGGTACAGGGTAATGTTGCTTGCTAATCAACTGGTTTTACCAGTCTTGTGATTCAATTGATTAGTAAAACGATGTTCCTCAATCTCCCCAGTCTTCTTTGCTCATTGACGGCACTCGACGTGCCAAAAGGCAAAGGGACTGGACTTACCGCCATCCGGCTTGGACCATGTACCGTTGACACGGTTCGAATCCGGATCGAATGTCCCGGTAAAGACACCGGTGTGTTTGCCTTTTTTGTCGTACTCATTTATTACTATGCGGCCCTTGTCGATTGTCCCGCTGATACTCAGCTTTGCCGAAGGCCCATTCTTCTCGTAGTAGTAATCGCCATACAGTTTCCCGCCGTCACTATCGAGGAATAGTCTGAACGCGTGCTTGTCGCCGATTATACCGTTGTAACAGCCGGAATCAGGGAGTTCATTGTCCACTGGCATTGCCCCTGAAGCTGCTGCGACAATGCCCAATACCACCACTGCTGAGGCCAATGCCTTACTTAAGAGCTTGCAAGTATACATCTGGAACCTCCCGTTTTTGGATAGTTGATTGATAATAGGTGGCTTATCTGTAAGCGGAGGCAGAGCAGATTGTCGCCAGACTTTTCTTCCGGTACGGCGGTCCCTTTCCGGCTCAACTAATAACGTTTTATCAATAGTCCCACCCCCAAGAAACCGCAAAAATCCATTCAGCCCACCACTTAGGAAAACGCAAAATGCATATTCCGCAAGCGGGATTATTGATAAAATGCTGTTGAACAATGCCGCAGTGAGTTTGGGACAGACACCTTTTTTGCTATGGGTTTAATATCTGGCTCTTCAGAAAAATGCAAGGACATTTTTGTATGGATTGTAGAAAAATTCAGGGGCATATGAACTTATAACTGCCTCGACAATCTCCTTTTCAGCTACAGTAAAATTGGCTGTGTTGTTTTCAGCCAACTCCCTGATAATTCTGATACTTTCTTTTTTATATCGTGGAGATAGGAAGCCGAAATAACGGATTTTTCTGAACAAAAAGTTATCTTTTGATGGAGTCCATCTGGTTCTGTCGTTTGACAGAAGTGGACAATACTCTTGAACCTGAGAGTTGTTCTGGGCTTTTATGATAGTGACAGGTAAGTCCTTTTACAGCGCCAATATAAGCCTTATGTGTCTTCGGGGATAGTCTCTTAAGCGTAAGATCTCTTTGAAATTATTTTCTTAATAATGTCATCCATAATCTCCTGATAGTAGAATTAATATTCAGGAGATTATGCTAAATTGGGGGGAGACTGGGGAAGAGAGGTAGTTTCGAATTATATCAAAAAAAGATGATTCCTAAATCTTCTGGGTGCTTTCCGCAGTATCGGTTTTGTTCAACGTACTCTTCAGCAGCCGCGACTTTTTGCGGTCCGCTGGAAAAGCATGGTTAGCCCTATTGTTTCAGTTTGTGTTGAAAAAGTTTCCGATGGAATGGCTCGTTGCAAAAAGGATTATTCCGCATGCGCCATCTCCTCAGCAATCATTTCCGCCTGTTTCAGAACCGTCTCGGTTGCCAGCTTCTGCATATCAGGAGGATAGCCATACTGCCGCAAGGTCCTCTTGACAATGACCTTCAACTTGGCCTTAACGCTTTCCTTGATGGTCCAGTCAATGGATGCGTTTTCCCTGACCCGTTCAAAAAGCACCACGGCCAGTTCCCGTAATTTGTCTTTCCCCATCACATCTCGGGCGCTGTCGTTATTGGCAATGGCGGTATAAAAAGCATACTCAAAGTCGGAAAGCCCCATTTCCTGAGGTTCTTTATCCATCTCCCGGATATCTTTGCCCAGGGCGATCAACTCTTCGATGACTTCAGCCGCCGTAATGATTTTGTTGTGGTATCTCTTGATGGAATTCTGCAACATTTCCATCAGGGATTTCCCCTGGATCAGGTTCTTTTTTGTCCT
>Ga0209800_10000974_pt1 | contig 35170 bp, 26 predicted proteins | sample Higcelweek8metaG_FD_187174 | JGI IMG/M metagenome (GOLD analysis project Ga0209800, IMG submission 187174) | Freshwater pond sediment microbial communities from the University of Edinburgh, under environmental carbon perturbations - High... | ecosystem: Environmental > Aquatic > Freshwater >...
TATTTAGTTTGACTTACAGCACATAATTGTTCGGGACAAAAAAAGCGCCCGCTGTTAGCGGGCGCCTCAGTAAATGCAGTGAACTATTCAAAATCCGAATCTGTCATTCCGACAGGCCGTACGAAACGGCAAATAATGGAATTCTGCTGTCACTTATTGTAAAGCTTTCTCGGTGTGTACGAGGTGTGCAGAAGCTCGTGAGCCTTGTGACTGCCCGGTTTTTCGAGAAACTCTTCATATATTTTTTTGATCATCGGATTGTGATGAGAACAACGCTTCACAGAAAGTTCATCATCCTTATAAATCCCCGCAGCACGCTTCGAGCGGATTTCGTCGGTAGCGCCGTACGGCTGACCGCCCCCGCCGACACATCCGCCGCGGCATGCCATCACCTCGATGAAATCATAAGGCGATTTCTCGCCCTTCTTGAGCGCGTCGCGCACTTTATCGAGTACATACTCGACATTCACCAGACCGTGGGCAACCGCGACATTCACTTTTGTACCCTTAATGTCAATTGTCGCCTCTTTCACGCCGTCAAGGCCGCGAACAGCGGTGAAATTAACCTCTTTAAGATCTTCACTGGTAATGAGGGTGTATGCAGTACGCAGAGCCGCCTCCATAACGCCGCCGGTTGCACCGAAGATGGTTCCAGCACCGGTATATTCACCGAGAATCTCATCCGCATGCTCCTCGGAAAGCGCATTGAAATCAATACCCGCCTGTTTGATCATGCGTGCCAGCTCACGTGTGGTAAGAACAACATCCACATCCTGATAACCGCTTGAATGCATGTCCTCATTGCGGTCGCACTCAAATTTTTTCGCAGTACACGGCATGATCGACACCGAGTATATCTTTGCCGGATCGATTTTTGTGGCTTTTGCGTAGTACGTCTTGATCATCGCACCCATCATCTCCTGCGGAGACTTGGCTGTTGAGAAGTTACTGATCATATCATGATCATATTTCTCAAGGTAGTCTATCCATGCGGGACAGCATGATGTTATCAGAGGGATTTTTTCGTTTTTTGTAAGACGGTTCACTAACTCTGTTCCCTCTTCCATAATGGTGAGGTCGGCAGAGAAGTTGGTGTCAAACACTGCCTTGAATCCGAGACGTCTGAGAGCCGCATAGAGTTTGCCGGTTGAAATCTCTCCAGGCTGGTAACCGAAGGCTTCACCGATCGCTACACGTACCGCCGGAGCTATCTGAACAACAGGAAAGTTGTCCGCACAATCACCGCAGAGATGATCCCAGACTTCCGCGGTCTGGTCACGTTCATAAATCGCGCCGACAGGGCAATGAGCCGAGCACTGGCCGCACTTGACGCAGGGGCTGTCCGCAAGCGCGACATCGGCAGCGGGAGCGATGCGTGTCTCAAAGCCGCGGCCGAGAAACTCGAGCGCCCACACATTCTGCATCTGCTGACAGACCTGCGCACAGCGTCCGCAGAGAATGCACTTTGAAGGATCGAGAACAATTGATGCGGTTGAAGTATCCTTCGGAAGATCACGTTCTTTCTGAGTGTACGGCTGCACACGTATGCCGAACTCAGCCGCGATGCGCTGCAATTCACAGTTATTGTTGCGTCCGCACTTAAGACAATCGTTCGGGTGATTCGAAAGGATCAGCTCAAGGGTGGTTTTACGCACTTTGATCAGTTCGGGATCGTGGGTTATGTAGTTCGCCCCCTCCTGAACCGGAGCCGCACAGGCCCTGATTATTTTCGGAGATCCCTCCATCTTGACAATACACAGGCCGCAGGCTGCCCATGCGGTCAGATCGGGATGATGGCAGAGCGCTGGTATATTAATCTGCGCGGCTTTTGCCGCTTTTAATATTGAAAGGCCCTTTGCGACCTCATATTCTTTGCCGTTAAATTTTACTTTGACCATTTCCATTCTGGCTCCTCCTTATTTGCGGGTAATCGCCTGGAATTTGCACGCCTGATAACACTCACCGCACTTGATACACTTCGCCTGGTCGATCAGATGCGGCTGCTTCTTCTCGCCGCTGATTGCGTTCACAGGACATTTGCGTGCACAGACGGTACAGCCGATACACTTCTCCGGATTGATGATGAACTTGAGCAGATCCTTACACTTGCCGGATTCGCAATGTTTGTTCTGAATATGGTCAAGATACTCACTTTCAAAATATTTCAGTGTCGACATGACCGGGTTGGGGGCAGTTCCGCCCAGCTGGCAGAGAGATGCTTTCTGCATTGCAAGAGAGATATCCTTCATCTTCTGAATATCCTCCATCTCGCCGTTGCCTTTTGCGATCTTGTCAAGAAGACCGAAAAGCTGCTTACCGCCGATTCGACAGGGAGCGCACTTGCCGCAAGATTCATCAACGGTAAAATCGAGATAGTATTTCGCAATGTCGATCATACAATCGTCTTCATCCATGACAATAAGTCCGCCGGAGCCCATGATTGATCCGAGCTTCTGCAGGTTTTCGTAATCGATCGGCGTATCGAGAACATCAGCAGTGATAACACCGCCCGAAGGGCCGCCGCTCTGCGCCGCTTTAAATTTTTTGCCGCCGATAATTCCGCCGCCGATATCAAAGACAATCTCACGCAGGGTAATTCCCATCGGTACTTCAATAAGACCGGAATTTTTGATCTTACCGGTAAGAGCGAATACTTTTGTTCCTTTTGAAGTTGCAGTTCCGATCGACGAGAACCACGCGCCGCCCTTCATGATGATCATAGGTATGTTCGCATAGGTCTCTACGTTATTGATGACCGTCGGCTTGTTCCACAAACCGTTTGTTGCGGGGAACGGGGGACGGGGTTTCGGCGTTCCGCGATTTCCCTCAAGTGAGGTGAGAAGAGCAGTCTCCTCTCCGCAGACAAAGGCACCGGCACCGTAACGCAGTTCAATATCAAAACTGAAGTCACTGCCGAGGATCTTCTCGCCGAGAAGGCCGAATTCCTTGGCCTGTTTGATTGCAATCTTAAGTCGCTCGATTGCAAGGGGATATTCGGCACGGATGTAAATGTATCCCATCTGCGCACCGACCGTATAACCGGCAATGGTCATTGCCTCAAGGACAGAGTGCGGATCGCCCTCTAGGGTTGAGCGATCCATATACGCGCCGGGATCACCCTCGTCCGCGTTACAGACAATGTATTTGGTTGTTGAGGTGGTTGCCTGCTTGGTGAAATTCCATTTCATCCATGTCGGAAAACCTGCACCGCCGCGGCCGCGAAGACCCGAAATTTTAAGCTCTTCAATTACCTGATCGGGTGTCATCGAAAAGAGTGCCTTTTCGAGAGCGACATATCCGTCACGGGCGATATACTCCTCGATTTTCTCCGGATCGATAAATCCGCAGTTGCGCAGAACTATACGGTACTGCTTCTGATAAAATCCGATTCCCTCACTGCTCGGTTTGATGGTAACGGCACGATTCTTGTCCTTTTCAGGATTGTAGAGAAGGCGTTCAACCTGGCGTCCCTTCACGATATGTTCGGCGATGAGTTCCTGCGCATCTTCCGGTTTCACCTGCACGTAAAATGAGTTTTCCGGCAGGATCTTGACAATCGGACCCTGTTCGCAAAAACCGAAACATCCGGTTTTGATGACCTGCACCTGTTCGTGCAATCCCTGCTTTTCAAGCTCCTTGCGGAGGTTCTGATAAATCAAATCGGCACGACTTGACTCACAGCCTGTTCCGCCGCACACTAAAATATAACTTCTGTATCCCATGAGTAATCCCCCCGGCTATTTCTGGTTGATAATATCGATCGACGGTTTGTCGAAGACATATTCTGAAACGAGCTTCTTATCGATAATATGCTCGGCAACAATTCTGCGCGCCACTTCTGCGTTGACCCTGTTGTAGATTGTCGCAGGCATACCGGGCACCCGCACTTCGATCGTAGGTTCATAATTACAGAACCCCATACAGCCTGTCTGCTTGACGATCACGTTTTTAAGCCCGTTCGCATCAATCTGTCCGAGAAATGCGTCAAGAGCATCCTTGGCGCCTGCGGCAATACCGCAGGTTCCCATGCCGACAATGATTTCAATTTCCTTGCCTTCAAGTTCGCGTTTGTGTATTTCGTTTTTCTTATTCTCTCTGAGCTTTCTGAGTTCTTCAAGAGTTACTTTTGCCATTGATTACGCCTCCAATAATAATTCTTCTTCCTGCGATGTAAAAAAATCGCCCATGAGTTTCAGCGATTCCGCGTCGTTGAGCGAACCGAGCGCATCTCTTAGCTCGGAACGGGTCACACTGTAACTCTTATTCTCTCTTTTATGCATAATTGCGAGTTCATATTCACCGTCAAAAATCATCAGTGAACGAAATGCACCGGGCAAATCACCGAAGGGGGGACAGTCTATTGAGGAGAAATTCATAGTAAACGAAAGTGAAGTTCCCTCGCCCTCCTTTGAGGAGATATCGAATGTTCCCCCTGTTGCCTCAACCGACTGAACCAAAAAGGGAATACCGAGCCCGACTTTTCTATGCGAATGTTTGATGCCGTCAGTAAAAAACGGATCCCTCACCCGCTGCAGTTTTTTTTCATCCATGCCGCATCCGTTATCGCCGATGCACACGCAGAGAGCGGCGCTGTCCTCAACGATATCAAGCAGTATCAGCGAGGCCTGAGCCTCGATGGAATTTTGCACAATATCAATGAGATAATCAGCAATAGAAAGCTGCATCAGACACCTTTGAATTTGGCGATGATGTCAGGCAGTTGATCAGCGGTGACTTTACCGAAGACCTCGCCGTCAATAGTCATTACGGGTGCAAGACCGCAGCAGCCTATACAGCGAACCGCTTCAAGCGAGAACTCCCCGTCCTCTGTAGATGAATTAACCGGAAGAGAAAGCAGCTGTTCAAAATTACGGAGAAGATCCTCACCGCCTTTAAGATAGCAAGCTGTTCCCATACAGACCTGAACTTTGTGTTTTCCCGGCTTGCTGAGCTTGAAGAAGTGATAGAATGTTATCACTCCATAAATTTTTGCCAACGGCACATCAAGCCGTCGTGACAATTCAAGCGCGACCTCTCTGGGAATGTACCCGAATTCCTCCTGCACTTTGTGCAGAATCATGATAAGGTTACCGGGTTTGCTCTTCCATTCGCTTACAAAAGAGCTAAGCGATGCGGATAAAACAACAGCATCCGTCTCCTTTTCAAACATAGATTCCTCCTACGGTTGTGAATGATATAGTAATTAGATAAAGCCGATGCATCACACCCCGTATAAACGGGGAGATTTTCAGCTTTTTAATCTATTTTGTTATTCGCGCCAGACTTTTCCTTATAAACCTTTTTTGCAAGAATATTTAGTGATTTTTTTCACAAAAAAACTCTTTTGATTTTTTGACCGCTCACTGAATACTATTTGACACTGCCCCGAGTTAACCGAAGGATGCTGAAAATCAATCATTCTGTTGTACATGATGCGATATACGCCCTGCGATCACTCAAATATTCTTTATAACCCGCGGTACTCAAAACCCGGATAAGAAACAATAAAAAAGTTTGACCGGGTGACTGCTGGAACCGCCCGAATGTGTGCGTCAGTGAAGATTCAATGGAGGAGACAATGGAATTCACCTACTCATCTGCAAAAAAAGGCAACTGCACGGTAGTTACACTGGGCGGTGCGCTGGATGCAAAGAGTGCTCCCTCCCTCAGTAAAAAGCTCGAAGATGAGCTGCAGAAGAAACCCTCAGTCGTGATCATCTCAATGAAACACGTCGATTACATCGCAAGTGCCGGAATGGGGGCACTGATCAACTGCAACGAAAAACTCTCACGCGAAAAGAAAGACCTTCGTCTGTGCGAACTCTCCCCCAAAGTTGAAAAAATAATCACTATGCTCGGCTTTACTAACTTCTTCGCTATTTATCAGACGGTCGATGACGCAGAAAAGGCCTGATGCCTTCCCTTCATTATGACGTCTTGCGCACGTTTGAGGCCCTTGACTGCTTCAGAAGTAAAATCACAGCGGATTTGTCCGCATCCGGAGCCGCCGACAGCACCGTCTCGGCAATTGAGTTATCCGTATACGAAGTGATTGCAAATATCATCGAACATGAAAGCGTCGACGATTCCGCAGAGGGTTCTGCCATCAGCGTCGATTGCGTCACCGGCACTCACATCATCTGCACCCTCAAGTGGAGGGGCAATGAGTTTGATATAACCGGAAGCCCTCTACCGGATCTTGAAACTCACTTTTCAGAAGGAAAAAAAGACGGCCTTGGACTCTATATCATACACACTCTCATGGACCGCCTGCGGTATCGTCATGATGGAAAATTCAGTATTTTTACGATGGAAAAAAATGCATCCGGCGAACAGCGGTAATGAAGAGGAACCGCGCCGGGACTTTCTCAACGAGTCGTTACAACCTCAACGGTGTGCGGGTGTCGAGGAAGGGTTCATAATAAAAATATTCACACTGAAAACCAGAGGTTCTTCTTATCGATAATTTCAAACAGCCGTCTTTCAAATGCGTCAACTTCATGATAATAGCGGGTTGAGGGATTACCGCGGAAGATAACCGTGTATTTGGAAATAAGAACCACCGCCTTGCGCAGGTCATTCTTTTGAATCGCGTTCATGATTTCACGATAGATCACGACCGCAACAGAATCCATGATTTCGCCGGCAAAGCCCGCACGCCGCTTATCGACTCTTTCAATCAGTGGCCTCACTGCAAGATGCGAATCCGGAGCGTCCGCAGTCGAGTATAACAGGATGAAAGAGACAAGACGCTGCTTCAGCTTCTCCTCAGATAACGAGCGCACTTCAGACATAAGTTCATTCACCCGCGTCTGCGCCTCACGGCGCAGACTCATTATCGCCTCTTCATTTTTCTTTGATTTCGCAAGTGCCGAAACAAGCAGATCATCATTCTCACCATCGGCAAGATCGCTCTCAAACTTTTTAGAGATGTGTTCGGATTCGTATTTTGAAAATTCAGCAAAAGGCTTCGTAAGCAGCCTGATCAGCTGCACCGATTCTGCAGTGTAGGCAAGCTGGGACCAATCGCACATTTCACGAAAAAAATCGCGGCAGAGATTTCCGGGAAGCGTCAGGTCGAACTGGTCGCGATCCACCGATCGTATAATCGCGCGCTTATAGGCTGCCGCGCGCACGGCGGGATCACTGACGGCCCCGCTCCGGTTTAAATCATCAATGCATTCCTGAAGGCTCACGGAGGGTTTGTCGCGGCTCCATGCCGAAAGCGGAACAATAAGATACTTCTGATAGAAGTGCCTCCCGTGAGAGGCGAGATTACGGACAATTTTTATGTACTCGCGGATTACCGGAAGCCGTATGAACTGCTGTTTCGCGTTCTGTGACATTATAACAGATTCTCCATTGCACGCATCCCCCCGCCCCGTACATACAGCACGATTTCGGAAGCCTTTGACCTGTACACTGCTACTGTTATTTTAGTCCGTAAAATTTCTGCGTCAATACAAAAAGTTCAACTTTTAAGAACTTCGTTATTGACAGATGTGCATGACGACATTAGATGTCGGACATCTTGTCCGTGACGTAACTTCTGCGAGGCTTCCATGAAACTGAACCTTAAAGCTTTCACTCTCAGCTCTGTTATCGTCTGCACATTGCCCACGACAATTCTTTTCATCTGGTGCTCGGTGAATCAGTTCGGCTACGGCATCGTATCGCTCTTTGAAACACTTCACCCTTCAGGAGGTTTTGCAATTACCGCAATCACCAGCGGATCATTTTCCGCAAAAATTCCGGGAATACTGATCGCGATGTTTTACACGGCTGCAGACGCCTTCATCATATCCTTCGCCTTTGCAAGTCTGTACAATTTCTTTTCCGGCGCATTCTCAAGAAAGCAACAGAAGTAGGCGGTATGAAAAGAGTTCTGAAGAATATCCGCTCTGTGCGTCTCGGACTTCGTTTCCAGCTCTCGCTTCTGCTGTTTGTCCCCATCCTCCTGATTTCACTTCTGCTAAGTCTGGCGATATTCAAACAGAATGAGGCTAATATTTTAAATGAAATAATCCGTTTCTCCGGTGCCATTTTAAGGGGGGGATACTCGCCCGCAATAAAATACCTTACCAATGACCGCATCATACGCAACAGCCGCCGTTCCGGAGTCGAGGGATACGGGCTGGAGCAGCATCGAATCCGGCGCAATCAGGGTCTCGACGAGCTTGTCACTTTTTTCCCATCGATTGTCAGCAAAGAGCGGCTGCTTGATCAGGCCTTTCTGATCAACATCAACGAAAACAGCGCCACGGAAAATATCGAAGATGAAGCCGACACACGGTTCATTTACTTCATTCGCAACAGGGCCGGGGTAAAAGAGTACACCAAAAGCGACAAGGTTCTGAAATCGCTTTATGATACGTTTACCAGCTCGGTAAATATCGACAGCAGACTGGTCTATGCCAGTGTCCCGCCCGAAATGGAGGAAGATGCGGACGGGAAAAATGCGGGAAGTGCAGAAGCGAACGGGAATGAAAAAAATGAAAAACAGAAGTTCGTGGTTGTCGGCATTCCTGTTTTCAATGACAAACAGGCCGAGGAACTCTATACACGATATTCTGAATATCTCGAAAATCTTCATAATTCAAAAACGGGAAAAAAACGTGATGATTCCTTCAATTCAGAAAAAGCTGAATTTGAAACGGCTTTTCTCTCACGCCTGGTGCATAATTATACAGAAATAAACTACTTTATCAGAGTACAAAACGATCAGGGAATGAATGATCTCTACGCGTATCTGACCTACTACCATTTCGATATCCGCAGGCTCACATCGAGTCAAAGGGAGTTTCTCAAAGAGGAATTTCTGGCGCTGGTGTCGCAGAAAAAAGATAAATTTTCCGTCAACGATTATCTTGAAGCTGCAGATCTTCTGCAGCGCAAGTATAATCTCGCGAAGAACAATAACATTACCTGGGTTCGTCTTCATTTTTTCGAGTATCTGAAACGCAAGAATATTTCACTCTCGCCGGTTCTTCCTTTTGATAAGCTTGCGCTGTGCGCCTATAGATCCGATCTTGACGGAATAATCGGCGTTTATCTGCTTCGTTCCGAGTTCTATTCAAATCAGATCGCAAACCGCCGCGAGATCTTCAACATGGCTCTTGCGCTGTTCATACGCTGCATAATTCTTGCGCTGTTTCTTCCCGGTATTCTCATCAGAAAAATCAACCTGGTAGCCGAAGGGGCCTATGAGATAGGGCGGGGCAATTTTGATCACCGCATAACTATCCGCGGTGCCGATGAGATGGGACGTCTTGCCGATATCTTTAACGTGATGGGAAAAAATCTGAAACGTGCCCGCGAAGAGATCATCGACAAACACCGTATGGAAGCCGAACTCAAAACCGCCAGCGAGATTCAGTCGGTTCTTCTTCCCGATAAACTGCCTGAAATTGCCTCTCTCGAATTCGCCGCGCACTATGAGGCACAGAGTGAAGCGGGGGGGGACTACTATGACGTCATCCCCCTTGATGAGAATCGTTTCGCCGTCACCGTCGCGGATGTATCCGGACACGGCGTGGGTGCCGGGCTTGTCATGACGATGACGCGCACCCTCGTTCACTGTTTCGCCTCCAGTGAAACGGTACGCGAGCTGGTAAAAAAACTGAACGACCATCTCTATCGGAATACCGAGAGCAGATACTTCGTGACAATGTTTTACGGCATCTACGATGCGTCTGTTCACAGGATGAGCTTTGCCAATGCCGGTCATACGCCGCCTGTCCTTGTCAGAAATAACAAGGCAACCCTGATATCGCTTCCCGGTGTCGCACTGGGGGCAGTCCCCGATTCGATGTACGCAAATTTTATTCAGACAAAGTCATTACAGTTGGAAAGCGGAGACACCTTCGTTCTCTATACGGACGGTGTTATTGAAGCGATGAACGCGAACAACGAAGAGTACGGCGAGGAGCGTTTCACCGCCCTGCTGGAGAAAAATTCCCGCAAAAGTGCCGGCGAGATAAAAAGCGCACTTATCAGCGATCTCAAAAAACACACCGGCAGGGTTCTTCAGAGCGACGATATCACCATTCTGATACTTAAGGTTTTCTGATGAAAACAAACTATTTCATTCTCATTACATTCCAGGTGCTTTTTTCCTCTACGCTTGCGGCGGAACCCTTCTTCTCCCAGGCAGCCCATATCGCGACGATCTCCTCCCACCCTCTGGCAATTGAGATTCCTGAAGGCATTCCTTCCGACTCTATCGAGGGTATCCGCGATCTGTCGATCCTGAATGTCCCCCAGGTCAGGGAGTATCTCTACCGGTACATGACAAAATCAAATCGTTACACCGCAAAGGCCATCAACAACTCGTATTATTATATCACCCGCATAGAATCAGTGTACGCATTTTACAGCTACCTTCCCCCCGAACTTCTCGATCTTCCGATGCTGGAAAGCGCCTTTAATCCCTATGCCGTCTCAAGCGCGGGCGCCGCCGGCGTCTGGCAGTTCATGCCGGCCACAGCGCAAAGCCTGGGGCTTTCAATCGATAACTGGCAGGACGACCGGCGCTCAATCGAGAAGTCAACCCAGGCGGCGCTGACCCATCTTTCACATCTTTACGACCGCTATCACAACTGGGACTACGCGCTCGCCGCCTACAACTGCGGATCACTGCGGATCGACCGCGCGATGCAGAAGGATCCCGGCTTCTCGTACTGGGATCATGTGAACAACAGTAATTTTCCCGCAGAGACCGCAAACTACGTGCCGCAGTTCGCCGCGCTCTCACTGATACGCCGCCATGCTGATCTTTTCGCCTTTGACGAAACGGCCCCCCCCGCAGACCCGATGCAGTTTGAACTCGTCGAGTACACCCTTGAATATCCCGTCCACGTGCGCAATCTTTCAGAGTCATCTGGTATTCCTGAATCAGTGATCTATTTCTTCAACCCCCAGCTTAAGTCATCGATGACCCCGCTTACCGAGAAAAATTACACCATCCTTCTGCCGGGCCGATCAATCGAGCAGCTCGAAAATAATATTGATACGCTTTATAAATTCCGCTTCAAATATCTCGATACATATAAAATAAAACGGGGGGATACTCTGGGCGGGATTGCACAGCGATTCAGCGTCCCTATCGGCACCCTTGCGGAGATCAACCGCATCCCGAAACCCTACCGTTTGAAGCCTGGTGAAATGATCTACGTCCCTGTCTTTTGAAACATGATTATTATGGTGATTTTCCGGGATATCAGGATGCAAATATCATGATCCGATAGACTTTTATCTCTGCGTTAGGTACTATTTCTGACAGAGATAGAGAGGTGTATCAGCGCGAAGCGTCAGAATCTCTGTTTCGACTTGCCGAGCATAGAACGACGGGAACCGGCTTCCCCCCTTCTTGTGAGCTCATATCATACCGGATTTTTCACCCCTGTCTTTCTGTGCTGCAGACCATTTTGCGGATAGATAGGAGAATGCCATGCAGAACAGAGCCGACCCCCCTTCGGAAAACCACAGCACACGAGAGACACTTGACAACATCATCGACGCATTGAAAGATCAGCGGGGTTCGCTGATCCCCATACTTCAATCAGCGCAAAATACCCTCGGTTTTCTCAGCAGCGAGACCCTGCACAGAATCTCCGCTCGCCTTGATATTCCCTTCTCACAGGTTACCGGAGTTGTCACTTTTTACAGTTACTTCACGACCACCCCCCGGGGCAAATATCTTCTGCGTGTTTGCCTGGGTACTGCCTGCTACGTGCGGGGGGGAAAGGAAGTTCTGGCCGAAGTCAAGCGTCTTCTCGGCATAGAAGTAGGTGAGACCACTGGCGACAGACTTTTCTCTCTCGAGATCGGAAGATGTTTCGGAGCCTGCGGGCTCGCCCCCGTGCTTATGGTCAATGACAACATTCACCAGCGGGTAAAACCGACTTCGCTTGCCGCCATAATTGCCCGCTACAGAAACCAGGAGATGCAAAACGTACAAAGTGAAGGTGCTGAGTCCCAGAAAGGGGGAAGTATATGATTCACAGTATGAAGGATCTTCAGTCTTATTCTCCCGTGAAAGAGAGTGAATATAGTATTCGAATCTGCACCGGTGCGGGATGCATTGCATCGGGGGCTATGGAAATCAAAAAGGCAATTTCAGATGAATGCGCAAAACAGGGAGTCGCCGCGAAAATCAAGTGCACCGGATGCCTCGGTCCCTGCTCCCGCGGACCGGTGATCGTGATTGATCCCGAAGGTATCGTCTACGAGGGCCTTTCACCGGAAAACGCCGGGCTCATTGTGAGGGAACATCTTATCGGGAGAAAGATCATCGACAGTTTTGTGAGAAAGGATCCCCGCACGGGAGCCGCCCAGCAAAGAATGGAAGAGATCCCATTCTTCAGGCTGCAGAAAAAAATAGTGCTCGGCCGCTGCGGAGTGGTCGACCCGATGGATATCTCTGATACCTTCCGCTATGGGGGATACAGAGCACTTGCCGCGCTGCTTGAAAAAAATGACACCGGGTCTCTCCTGAATACGCTCAAGGATTCGGGGATCAGAGGCAGAGGAGGTGCCGGGTTTCCGACATGGCTGAAATGGAAATTAACCAGAGACGCACCTCTTCTCACCGGCAGTTCAGGCAAATATATTCTCTGCAACGCCGATGAGGGCGACCCCGGCGCCTTTATGGACCGCTCGCTGCTAGAGGGGGATCCGCACAGCGTTATCGAGGGGATGATCATTGCCGGATGGTTTGTCGGATCGTCACAGGGGTATGTCTACGTACGAGCCGAGTACCCGCTTGCGGTTTCGCGGCTCAATCACGCGATCGAGCAGGCCCGTGCCGAGGGTCTTCTCGGCAGCAGTATTCTTTCGAGTTCTTTCTCGTTCGATATCGGCATCCGCATGGGATCGGGGGCCTTCGTCTGCGGCGAAGAGACCGCCCTTATGGCATCTATCGAAGGAAAACGGGGCGAGCCCAGGCCGCGCCCTCCCTTCCCCGCGCAAAAAGGTTTATGGTCGAGCCCGACACTTCTCAACAACGTCGAGACTTATGCAAATGTAAGCATTCTTTTTTCCCATGGACTTTCCGCATATAAAATGAACGGCACCGCCGCATCGCCCGGCACGAAGGTCTTCGCCCTTGCGGGCAATGTCGAGAATACCGGGCTGGTTGAGGTTCCTATTGGTATCCCGCTTGGCGAGCTCATCTACGATATCGGCGGCGGCATAAAGGGGGGAAAGCAGTTCAAAGCCGCGCAGATCGGCGGACCCTCCGGCGGCTGCATTCCCAAGGAACATCTTAACGTTCCGATGGATTATGAGTCGCTCAAAGAGCTGGGTGCCATCATGGGCTCGGGCGGCCTCATTGTGATGGACGAGGATACCTGTATGGTCGATGTCGCGCGTTTTTTTCTCGAGTTTGTGCAGGACGAGTCGTGCGGCAAGTGCGTTCCCTGCCGCGTGGGAACCAAGCGGATGCTGGAGATTCTCGAGAGGATCTGCGCGGGAAATGGAACAATGGATGATCTTGATCTTCTTGAGAATCTGGGAAGAGACATTCAGGAGACCGCTCTTTGCGGACTCGGCCAGACCGCACCGAATCCTGTTCTGTCAACCCTGCGTCACTTCCGTGAGGAGTACATCGCCCACATCGTCGACAAACGCTGCCCCGCCGGAGTCTGTCCCGAAATCGTCCGTGCGCCGTGTCAGAGCGCATGCCCCGCGGGAGTGGATATTCCCGGTTTTGTCGCGCTTACCGGCGAAAGACGTTATGCGGAAGCGCTCGCTCTTCACCGCAACAGAAATCCCTTCGCCGCGGTCTGCGCCCGTGTCTGTTTTCACACCTGTGAGGACCGCTGCAGGCGTGCGACGATCGACGCCCCCGTCAATGTGCGCGGCATCAAACGTTTTCTTACCGATCAGGAGGTCGTGCTGCAGCTTCCGCAGGTGCGTGATGATCCGCAAAACGCCGCAAAGAAAATCGCGATCATCGGAGCGGGACCCGCGGGTCTTTCGTGCGCCTATTTTCTCGCACGGCTCGGCTATCGTCCGATCGTCTTCGAGGCACTGGAGCGTCCGGGGGGAATGCTTAATCAGACAATTCCCGCATACCGCCTGCCGCGGGAAATTCTCGCCCGCGAGATCCGCATGATCGAAAACATGGGGGTGAAGATTGAAACCGGTATGCGGCTGGGACGAGATTTCACCCTCGAATCCCTGAAAAGAGGGGGGATGGATGCGATCTTTATCGGGGTCGGCGCACCTGAATCGATGCCGATGGGTCTTGTCGGAGAGGATCTTGATGGGGTGGTTCAAGGGGTCGACTTTCTGCGCAGATATAATACCCGCGGCAGTGTCGCCGTCGGCAAACAGGTTGTTGTTGTCGGCGGGGGAAATGCCGCAATAGATACCGCCCGCTGCGCGGTGCGCCTGGGCGCAGAAAAAGTCACCATAATATATCGAAGAACGAAGGAGCAGATGCCCGCTTACGCCGAAGAGGTTGAGGAGGCACTGCATGAGGGCGTTATCCTCGAAACGCTGATACAACCCGTCGAAATACTGAGCGACGCAAACGGCAGAGTCGCCGGTATTGCGTTAATGCCGATGCACCTCGGTGAATATGACCGCTCGGGACGTCGCAGCTCTGCACCGCTTGATGAGGGACTCAAAATCATACCCTGCGACCAGGTCATCGCCGCAATCGGTCAGCTGCTTCGCACTAAAGATCTCATCGGTGAAACACTCATTGATCTCAACAGCAGAGGGTTCTTTTCGGCAAATCCTCGAAGCGGCGCGACCTCTGTACCCGGCATATTTGCCGGCGGCGATGCGGTGACGGGTCCCGCTTCTGTCGTTGAAGCGGTCGGCTCAGGTGAGAGGGCCGCAATCAGCATCGATGAATACCTGAGCGGAGAGGCGCATGCATTCTGGAGGATATCGCGTGAAGTCGATGTATCGTATGACGCATCCGCCGATCCTGCGCCCTATCTGAGAGAGAGTCAACCGCTCATCGATGTGAGCAGACGGCGCTGCAGTTTCGAAGAGGTCGAAGGCAGCTGGGTCGAGAGCAGCGCCGTACGGCAGTGCAAGCGCTGCCTGCGATGCGACTACGGCAAAGCTCCGGTATGCGAGCCCGGATATAAAGGAGCCTGAGAATGATAGAGATAACCGTTAACAACCGAACTATCAGCACACCTGAGGATACCACAATTCTTGCAGCTGCCGCACGAGAGGGGATAAAAATTCCTACGCTCTGCTTTCTGGAGGGATACCCTCCCCTCGGTGCGTGCAGAGTCTGCCTTGTAGAAGTCGAGGGAATGAAAACCTTGAGCGCGGCATGTTCGACCCCCGTGACCTCCGGAATGAAAATTTTTACCAATTCGCCCCGTGTGCGCAGGGCGAGACGATCAGTCGTGGAGCTTCTGCTCTCAGAGCATGAGGGTGACTGCAAATACTGCTCGCGGGCGGACGACTGTGAACTCAGACGGCTCGCATACGAACTCGAAATAGAAACACAGCATTTCGAGGGAGAAAGAACTGATACGAGGATTGACAGCTCGACGCCGGCGCTGATCAGAGACTCGGGCAAGTGCATCAAATGCCGCCGGTGCGTAAGCGTCTGCAATGATCTCCAGGAGGTAGGGGCCCTCTTTCCCCAATACCGCGGCTTCGCGACTTCGGTCGGGCCGGCATTCAGAAACAACCTTGACTCGGTTGTATGCGTGCAGTGCGGCCAGTGCGCGGCAGTCTGCCCTGTCGGCGCAATTACAGAAAAATCTCATATTAAGGAAGTGCTCGAGTCCCTCGAGAACCCTTCAAAACATGTCGTCGTGCAGACGGCTCCCGCAATCCGCGCGGCACTTGGCGAGTGCTTCGGGTATCCCCCGGGAACCCTCGTCACTGGGAAAATGACTGCCGCTCTGCGCAAAATCGGGTTTGATCGCGTCTTCGACACGAACTTTACCGCCGATTTGACTATTGTTGAAGAAGGTATGGAACTTCTATCACGTCTCAAATCACTTATTGTTGAAGGAAAGAAGACGGCTCTTCCCCAATTCTCAAGCTGCAGCCCGGGATGGATCAATTTCACCGAAAATTTCTTTCCTGATTTTTTACCGAATCTCTCAACGTGCAAATCCCCGCAGCAGATGTTCGGCGCACTCGCAAAAACCTACTACGCGCAGAAGGCCGGCATCAATCCTGAAGATATTGTCGTGGTCTCCGTGATGCCCTGCACAGCAAAAAAATACGAGGCAGAGCGTCCCGAGATGAACAGCAGCGGGTACCGTGACGTTGATTTTGTGCTCACCACCCGGGAACTTGCCAGGTTAATTGAGCTGCAGGGAATCGATTTCGACAATCTCGAAGACGAGCAGATGGATGTACCGATGGGGCTCTCATCGGGGGCTGCCGATATCTTCGCAAACTCAGGCGGCGTCATGGAAGCCGCAATCCGCACGGTGTACGAAATAGCGACCGGCAGAGAGCTGCCGATGGAAAACCTTCACATCAAACCTCTTGCCGGACTCGAGGGTATTAAAGAGTGTTCCCTGACGCTTCAGGAAACACTCGGCGAATGGAATTTTCTTGAGGGAATCACAGTGAATGTTGCCGTCGCCCACGGCCTGCACAATGCCGCTTCGCTGCTGCGGGATATTGAAGCCGGCAGGCGATCATATCATTTTGTAGAGGTCATGACCTGCCCCGGGGGATGCATCAGCGGCGGAGGACAGCCGAGATTCACCACCGATGATATCCGCAAAAAACGGATAGCGGCCATCTACGCCGAAGATGAGGGGAAGCCTTTGCGCAAGTCCCACGAAAATCCGGCGATAAAGGAAATATACTCGGATTTTCTCGGAGAGCCGCTCGGTGAAAAATCACACCATCTGCTTCATACAAATTACACGAACAAAAAGGATGCGGCGGAAGTGAAGCGCTCCGCTGAGGCAACGAAGGAGCTGCCGGTCAACGGCAGCTCCTTTGTTAAGGAAACCCCGGTAAATTAACTTTCGATGTTCCAAATTGGCGGCGCAGCTGTCATTTTGCGGTCTCGGAGCGGAGAAAAATCAGCATTATCATTTATGTAAAAAGGATAATGCTGATTTTTCGAAATTCCTTAATTTAACTCAGAGGGCCTCTCTGTCTCAGGAAAGATTCTCCCGCTCCTTTCCCCCCCCAATCTTGCTTGACACAAAAAACGGGACTCTCATTAGTACTCTGCATGCGAATTCCGGAGGCACTATGAGACACTTCAAGAAATCATCTAAGATGCAGAACGTCTGTTACGATATCCGCGGGCCGGTGCTCAAAGAGGCCAAGCGTCTCGAAGAGGAGGGTTACTCGATCATACGGCTCAACACCGGAAATCCCGCATACTTCGGATTGAAGGCGCCCGACGAGATGATTCACGATCTGATCGTCAACATGCCTAACGCGCAGGCCTACGTAGATTCGAAGGGAATCTTCGCCGCACGAAAGGCGATCTTTCAGAACTATCAGCCGCACAACCTTCCCAATCTGGATATCGACCACATCTTTATCGGAAACGGCGTAAGCGAGCTTATCGTAATGGTCATGCAGGGACTCCTCGATGCGGGGGATGAAGTCCTTATCCCCTCGCCGGATTACCCACTCTGGACCGCGGCCGCAAGTCTTGCCGGCGGCAAACCGGTCCACTATATTTGCGATGAACAATCAGAGTGGTTTCCCGACATTGAAGACATCACCTCGAAGATAAGTGCGAAGACAAAGGCTATTCTTTTAATAAATCCCAATAACCCCACCGGCGCAGTCTATCCGAGGGAGCTGGTTGAAAAAATTGTGCTCCTCGCTGAAGAACACGAACTGATAATCTTCTCAGATGAAATTTACGACCGCATTCTCTACGATGACCGCAAACACACGATTACCGCGACACTTACCGACAAGGTTCCGGTCATCACCTTCAACGGACTTTCAAAAAATTACCGCGCCTGCGGACTTCGCGCCGGATGGATGGTGATTACGGGCAAAAAACACGGCATTGAGGATTATCTTGAAGGGCTGGAGATTCTGAGCAATATGCGTCTGTGTAGCAATGTGCCGGCACAGTTTTCAATACAGACAGCACTGGGCGGTTATCAGTCGATTGATGATCTGGTAAGACCGGGCGGGCGTCTGTATAAACAGAGGGAAGCCTGCTACGAGACGCTTTGCACAATCCCCGGCATCTCATGCGTGAAGGCGAAAGGTGCGATCTACATGTTTCCCAAAATCGACACAAAGAAATTCGACATAGTAAGTGACGAAAAGTTTGTTCTGGATTTTCTGCGTGAGAAGAAGGTTCTGACGGTTCACGGCGGAGGATTCAACTGGCCCAAGCCCGATCACTTCAGAATTGTCTTTCTTCCTGACGACGAGGTCATCAGGGATGTAATTACACGCCTGCGCGATTTTCTTGAAAGTTACCATCAGGGCGAGGAGTGAAAAAACAGCAAGTGGGCATCAATATTCATCAAGGGTGCTCACTCAATAACCAGCTTTATTTTTTTAAACCTCACGACGGGGATAGCGGCCGCATGAAGTTCGCTCGTCGCAGTATCCGTTCCTGACACACTTGGGCACAAGCCACTTCGCAAGCCACGGATCCCGGCCTACGACGATATCGCACATCTTTTTCACCAGTATCCGTATCTCTAATTGTGCGTGCGTACATAGGCGCAGATTCGCAATGCTGATCAACTCTCGCATGTTCGTCGACATGACGAGTGAACTTGCAGCCGCGTTTGGAAATACAGCCCGGGCATCCTCTGCGGCAATCCCCTCCCCGACCATTTCGCGATAAAAAGCAGATATTTCGCTCATCAGCGATGTGAAGCGCGGAGCGAATTGCGAACGCGCGATCGCCTCGGGCACGATATAATCAAAATCGCCTTTCTCTTTCACGTACCGCTGCGATTTCTGTGAAAACGAGACGTGGCGATGGCGGACAAGCTGATGCGTGCAGGCGCGACTCACATTTGACAGCGCAAAAACAACCGTACAATGCTCAATGGTGCTCATGTGGCCGGCTTCAAGAATTGATGATACAAGAGAGACCATTTTATCCTCCTGAACACTCTCATTCCACAGCTCTTCAGATGGCTTGGGAGAATAACAGGTGCGGCAGGCGGTATATACGATCTTCAGTAATTGATCCGGATAGTGCAGGATTGCAACCGACGGTTCATTTTGCATTAGAAATCCCCCCGCAAATATGCAACTAGTAGTTTTACCGTTTATGAAGTCTTATTTCGGGTACACGCCGTCAAACCCGGTTGAATAATCAAGGTACCTGAAAAAAGCGCCAGACAATTATCTGACGCTTACAAATGTTTTGACCGGGGGGATATGTCAATTAGAAAGCATCTCTCGTCTGTTACTTGATAAGCGTCGAGACCTCGGATGCCGGCTGCTGCTTTTCCGCGGCCCGTTCGCTTGAATAAAGAAAGTTATCAAGTATGCGGTAAAAATCAAAATGGCGCAATGTACGTGAACGGGCATTGACTCCCATCTCCGCAAGTTTGTTCTCTCCCCGGCAGAGTCCGGAATGAATCTCTTCGAGCCGGCTGCGCCACAGGCCGATGTTATCGGTACTGAGCATATATCCCGTAACACCGTCCTTTATGATGTTTCGCGGACCGCCTATGTGAGATACGAGAACCGGCACTCCGCACGCCTGCGCTTCGAGCACAGCCATTCCGAACGTATCAATTTCGCTCGGAAAGAGCATCAGCTCACATGCTGAATACACGGGGGGAAGCTGGTTATTGGGAATCACCCCGAGAAGATTAATCTGTCCGTTTTTCTCATGCTTCTGGCGAAGTGCCGCGAGATAAGGGCCCTCCCCCACGAAGAGAAGATGCAGCGAAGGATCCTTTTCAAGCAGCGGCATGACCGCATCAATCATGAAGTCAATCTTCTTATCTTCAGATATACGGCCGGCATAAATGAAATAGCGCCCTTCCGGAAGATTATAACGTTCCCGGACAAACCGCATCGCTTCATGTTTGGGATGGGGGAAAAAAAGATTAGTATCGATACCGCGGAAAAAGATATCCATTTTCTTACGATTATATTTGCGGGCAGCGAGAATTTCGATGTATTCGCGCGAGGGGACAAGAATATGATCGGCCCACGAATAAAACAGTCGCGCGCCGAACTCAATCAATTTAATGCTGATCGTATCGCGTCCCTTTATGTTATGAAGGATCATCGCGAAATCAGTATGGAAAACCGCAGTACATTTTATTCTGAAAAGCTTAGAATAGATCATCCCGTACAACCCCACAAAGCCGGGAGTGGAGATAAAAATCTCATCCGCTTTGTAGTGAAACAGAATATTGAACATTTTTATTATCGACGGTACTTTTAACCTGAGGGCATCATAGTAAGGCATCCGCAAATCCAGAACCGGTTCGAGATTAATCAACGTCGGCGGCAGTGAGTCGTCCAATTCTTTCTGGGTAAGACTTGACACAATTTTTATCTGATCCCCGCGACGGTCGGCAAGCCAGCCGATGTTTTTCAGTGTGATCGATACACCGTTAAGGTCGTTTATTGTATCGGTGAACCACAGAATGTGCTTACGACGAGTACCGGCAGGAAGCTTCTCCTTTTGCAACAGCTCATCAGAACTTTTCTGCAATCTATAGAATACGAATTCCATACATATCCACAGAAGTATGCTGCCCCAAAGAATTAAAACCAGCTGCAATATAGATATTGTCATAGTAGCCCCGTTTTCTAAAAATAACCATCACCGCAGTGATTCACAATGAGCCCATGCCAGCACATAATTCGCTGACAACACGCGCATATAATGCAAGAAACATACCGGAATGATTATTATTATCCACAACTCAAGAATAGGCGCAAACCCCAAAGGGTGAAAACAATCCGCCAGGATGGCTTCGTGCTCAAAACGAGCAAATGCATCTTGCACATAAAGATGCCGTGAGTATCAAAAACGCAACAGAGAAGCGTTTGCGCCACACAATTCCACAATCCCTAGTGAAGCATCCAGATCAATTGTATTCTCAATATATGAACTGTCAGATAAAGTTCTTGCCTAATAGCCACCGGTTTGCAAGACTCGCGGTAAGTAAAAATCATATCCCTTTGAGTTTCAAATGAATATATCTTTTATACGTAAAAACGCCACTTTGCTGATCTCTTTAGCATTATGCCTTCTATACTTCATTTTGCATTATAATTACCTTGAAATACCTACCGAGGACTATATCGGTAATTTCCTTCCCGCTATCAGATCTTTACAGAATCTTGATCCATGGTCTGTTCAGAATAAAATTCTTCCGATGTATCCGGCTATTATCGCTGCTCTCGCCTCGCTCAATCCCTTTCGCACAGGAGGGGATTACATATATTATACCGCTCTCTTATTCAACTTCATTCTTTTGGCTCCTTATTTTTATTTTGTATACAAAATATTCGAGCGTTATCTTGATACAGCCGCAGCTTCATTTGCCGTACTGTTTCTCGCAATCAACCCGTATACGACTGTTACCGTTGTTAATGCGGAGCTCGAGATGTTTCTTGCCACAATTACAGTTGCTTCATTTTACTTCCTCGATAAAAAGAGCTCTCTTGCAGCGTTATTCGCCTCCGCAGCTTCGCTCACCAAGTGGGACGCCATCTTTATTCTGCCTGCGTGGCTCTTTCACCGCCTTCGGGAAAGCAAGCGCCTCGTCAATTCATTGATAATCGCACTGTTTACGGGGCTCCCCCTTCTTTCGTGGATGATCTTCATGGTTCTAAAGCATTCGCGAAGCACCTATATAAAGGAAATTACCAAGCGCGGGCCGAATATCTACAGGTATTTCATTGATTCATTTTATGTGCTCTCAGGATTTACCCAGTGGGGCGGACTTCACATTTATTACAACAAACTCACCGCATTGTCTCTGCCGGTTCTGCTTCTAATTCTGATCTGGGGAGCAGTTTTGCTTTTGGCCCTCTGCACAGGCGCATATTTTTTCTGCAAGAAAATGGATACTTTGAAATACCCCATTCTCTGCTACACTGCCGGATTTTTCCTGATTCACTGCGTCTATCAAAACAGCAAAGATCGCTATGTTTTCGTCATATTGTGGGTGCTCGTCCTTTTTGCCGCCATTGGTTTTAAGGAGTTCATTTTTCCCGTCATCAGAAAAATTCCCGAGAAGGCTTATCGCTTTCTTGCAATCTTCACTGCTGCAATCGCCGCGGGATACCTATTCCTTCTGGCCGCTTCCGGATTCAAAGCAGTGCTTTCTGCGATTATTTTGAGCGGAGCCTTCATCGCATTACTTCTAAAATTTCCTCCTAAAAAAAATACAATACTTATCGCAACTTTTTCGATGCTGCTGATTTGTGCTGCCTCCCTGCACGGAGATCAGCTTTTTGAACACTACAGCCTCCGGAGAATGCAGTTCAAAATTGCTGCGGAATGGCTCCATGACAACGTCCCGGCGGGGAAAAAAATCCTGGTCACCGAAGTTGCCGTTATCAGATATTTCAGCGGAATCAGCCTTGATCAGTTCCTTCTGACCCGCAAACTCAAGAGTAAAAACATTGATTCGCTAATGCTTGAGCTCAGGAGAAATGATATTTCCTATATTTTTATTGATGACTTCTACATCAAAAGATTGATGATTAATGACAAGAATGCCATTGACCGGAAGGCCGCACTTTTGAGAGAACTCCGCGACCGCGCACCGTCGATGGAAGAATTAACACTGGAAAAAGAGATACATTTCAGGGGCGATCACGGATATATATATTCGATTAAACAACGATGAAAAATAAACGAAAGCATGTTAAACAAATAATCCGATACATATCCCTTTTTGTCGCAATCATATTGATTGCCCTCCTTGTTAAGGAGATTGATTTTTCAGTATTATGGGATCAGTTGTGCCTTTTCAGACTGCAGAATTTCCTTTCGGTCATTCTCGTGACCTTCGTATGCTATTATCTTTCCGTTATCACATGGTATCTTGCCTTTCCGGATCCTGTTCCCTTCCGTTTAACGGGGAAGCTTTTTCTGGTGCACATGATCGGGGAAAGTCTTGCGCAGATTAATCCGACAAGTATAATCGCGGGAGAATCCCTGAAAGCTTATTTGTGTCATGATAAACTTGGCCTTCGTCTTCGAAATGCAGTTGTCTCATTACTCAACTCCCGCATGATGGTCTTACTCTCAACCGGAACCTTTTTCCTGATTGCCGTTATTCTGGTTTCCGGAGAGACGGATTCTGTTATATTCAGGCGAATATCAATGGCTCTGAGCGCCGCCGTTGTCGCCTTTTTCATTTATACTTTTATTATGTTAAAATGCGGACACGGTATTTTTCTCTTTGCCACGAAAATTCTCTCTTTTTTCAGTCAATATGCAAAAATTTTTGGCAAAGCGGCGCGTTATTTTTCTGAAATTGACAAGGATATGGTTCTGTTTTACCGAGAAAAGAAGGGCCTTTTTTTTGCGGCATTGATTATCTCGCTTCTGCATAAACTTGTCGGATCTGCCGAATACTATGTGATATTTCTCGTAATGGGAATCGATTGCCCTTTTGTTTCGTGCATACTCTTCGATACGGTATCCACTCTTGCCCGTTCAGGGGCATTCTTTGTACCTGGGCAAATCGGGATTGAGGAAGTCGCGAATAAAATTATGTTTTCTATCAGCGGTATCCCGGGAAGGGAGACTTGGCTCACGGTATCAATTATCAGAAGAGGACGTCAGGTTTTCTGGATTTTTGCGGGTTTTGTTTTTTATTCCCTTTTCTTTCACGGCTCAATGCGAGATCTTCCCTCAAACCGGTCCGGAAACGAGTAACCGTTCATTAAACATTGTCAACCGTGAAACATAATCGCTGGCACATATGAGGCATACAAAATAAATGAAGTTACCACAGAAATTCATCAGAATAAACAGACTAATTTCTGATATAATGAGATCGCTATTACAATTTTTGTCAGGAAAATACTGGCCTCTTATTTTTGTTATGATGGTTCTTCTCTTTACCACAATGCGTATGGTCAGAATTACAGCTGATGCCCCGCCGGAACTGAGTATTTCTGCTGCACTATATACTGATGAAGGTTTGAAAACTATTTCTGCCAAGAACATGCTGTTGTACGGCTCATGGAAATGGACACCTTCGGACAGGTATTCAAGCTGGCACGACCAGTCCCCTGTCCCAACCTTTCTTTATGAAAAATGGTTTTCATTATTTGGATTCGGCCTGGCATCAATTCGCTACCAGAATATTCTTGTATCTGTAATTACAATGTGCTTTCTTTTCTTTTTCGTAAAAAGACGATACGATATTATAACGGCATTTCTGGCCCTTTTCATTTTCGGCATCAGTCACTTTACTTCGATGTATCAGCGTCTTGGTTTTTATGAAAACCTTCTCGTTCTGTTTTCATTGATCATCTGTATGACGCTCTTTGACCTGTACGACCGCAGAAGCAATCTGATGAGAGTCCTTCATGATAGTAGTGTAAACCCGGTAAAGGAAATTGGCACGCTGACGGTCTCCGTTACTATCGGCTGCATTGCTACCGTTTGCGTGATCTATACAAAACAGTCAATAATCCTTATCCCTCTCGCCCTGCTTCCGTATTTATATCTTTACTTTCTATATTCACATCACCGGCTGAACAGATATGTGATTAAAAACTTTTATCTGGTTGTCATGGGAATCGCTCTTTTTTATTTTTTCTTCGCCCACTTTGATTCATTTGAATCAATTTTCGTTACCCTTCTCGATAGAAAAATTTTTGATGTTCAGCTGGGGTATATTCTGCCCTTTAAGCGGGGAAGCTCAAATTTTGATCCTCTATATCTGATGATCGCGAAATCACTTTTTATTGAGTTTATTTTTCTACAACCGGTAATTTTCTTTTCTGCGATCTTCTTCGCCCTGTTTGTATTTCATAATTTCATCTATAAACAGACTCTTCACACCAGTGATATGATCTTTTCAAGCTGGTTCCTCTTCGGTTTTCTCTTTCTTTCTCTGTTAAAATATCATCCGTCGCGCTATTATCTGCTGCTGACGATTCCGCTCGTAATTCTGTCCGCAAGATTTTTTACATATCCGCACAAAGAAGAGCTTGCTCAACTTATCATCCAGGAGAGAAGGATTTCACTGAGAAGGGTTATTGCTTCAGGTTTAAAATTTTATTTTATCTTCAATCTTGGCGTCTCCCTGCTGATGCTTGTTCTTCCGCTTCAGGTAAAAAAAGGAATCTACGACGACCTATTCTTCAAATTCTCAAGCCATAGATATACTGAAGCATTTCCGACAATCGGATTTCTTCTCGGTTGGCAGGTCGTTATTTTTGCGATATCCCTCCCGTTGATGAGCCATCTCTATCGTGCAATTTCGAAGAAAACATTTTACAGGGCGCTTATTATTCTCATGCTGTTCCTTCAAATATTCCAATATACCAAATGGGTTATTTTTGCCGAAACCAACCAATACGACTTTTCTAAGGCGCTTGGTACGCAACTTCCATCCAACGCGGTTATAGCGGGGGGATGGTCAACCGGATTGACGATAGAGAATACGTTACGCCCCATCGTTATTCAGGGTAAACTTGATTATAATACGAAACTGATAAGGAAACTTTACCGGAATAATAATATCAAAGCTTATAAGAGGCTTGACGGAAGCGGGAAACCGGAAATTGTTAATGAAAAGAATATTCCGATATACCTTGCTGTTTCATCAAATGGTGAATTTGATGGCAGGATTAGGGAGAAATATGTTAAACTCCTCACGAGAGAAAATATTGTTCGTACACAACGACTCGGTTATTATGATATTATTCTTTACCGGCTTCTAAAGCCTAAAAAGTGAATTTCTTTACAACTGTAGATTTTTCGAGGTTCAGATTATGAATTTGACAATAAATATTTTTACCGCACTCCGTGCCCTGCGTAGAAACAAGATGAGATCGGCACTGACGAGTATAGGAATAATTATCGGTATTTCATCGGTCATTGCGATGATCGGTCTCGGAAGCAGCGCCAAGATTGCCGTTCGTGACAAAATTACGAGTTACGGCAAAAATGCAGTCTTCATTTCAATGCAGAAAGGAAAAAAATTCAATCCGAAAGACCTGGATGAAATTCGCAGACTGATGCCTCAGATTAAATATGTATCCCCGGCGATGTATATCAGCGAAAAAAATGATGCCCGTTCAATACATAGTTATCGCGACAAGAAACACCGGGCGAGAGTTATTTTCGCCAGTGAAGATTACTTTCCCCTTCAGGACAGATATGCGGCGCGGGGAAGACTTTTCAATGACCGCGAAATTCAATCCTTTGATAAAGTTTGCGTCATAGGGAAAACCGTAGCGGATAATCTTTTTATCACGGATGATCCGCTCGATAAGATGATAATGATTAAAAATACCACCTATCGTGTAATTGGAATACTTGACTACAAGGGCGAGGCCATCGGCGGAGAAGACTTCGATAATTACACCATCATACCATATACAATAGGACATCAACGCTTCTACAACACGAATAAGTTCAAGTCCCTCTATGTTTCAGTTGAAAATGATGCTGATGTCCCGCAATTACAAAAGATTCTCACTGAATACTGCAAACAGCGCTTTTCGATCGTCGGAGATATTCAGAACCAGGTGAAGATGACAACCAGCCAGGACAAAGTGAAAGTAGCCGATGAGATTACAGGACTCCTTTCAATTCTTCTTGCAGGCATTGCTTCGATTTCGCTTTTTGTCGGCGGTGTAGGTATTATGAATATCATGCTTGTTTCAGTCACCGAGCGCACAAGAGAGATCGGCATACGAATGGCGATCGGTGCCAAAAAGAAGGATATCATGATTCAATTTCTTCTTGAAGCAACGGTGCTTTCGGGGCTCGGCGGCATCTGCGGAGTTATTCTGGGAATCACGATCTATTTCATCATTACAATTGTCGCAAAGTGGCCGTTTATTTTCTCACTTTTTTCCGTTTTCATATCGGTAATTTTCGCGGGGGCTGTGGGGATATTTTTCGGATACTATCCGTCAAAAAAAGCCTCGGATTTGAAACCAATCGATGCACTGAGATATGAATAGAGTCCGGATACATTTCAATGAATGCAGATTCGATCACGCCCGAGTTCTTTCGCATGGTACATGCGCTTATCGGCAAGAAATACAAGGGAGTCGACGTCAAAAAGATTGTCGTCGGCACATTCAAGTGTTGAAGCAATACCGCAGCTGAAAGTTAGCGCGGCTTCGCCCTCGGGCAGGATGATGGGTTTGATTTTTAAGTATTGTTGTATACGTTCAACAACCGGCAAAGCGCTCTCGCCGTCGCAGTCGAACAAGGCAACGACAAACTCCTCACCGCCAAAACGGCAGGCAATATCGTATTCACGGATCATGGACAAGAGTGTCTCGCCGAAATATCGAAGCACTTCGTCTCCGGTGATGTGCCCCCACTTATCATTGAAACTCTTAAAATTATCCACGTCAATCATTGCAATCGAGCAGGCTATTTTCTTGCGGCGACAGAAGGATATTTTATCACTCAGAAGCCGGTAAAAGTAGCGTCGATTATAAAGTCCAGTAAGAACATCAATCGAAGCCTCTGAAAGAAGCCGGCGCTGCTCCTGATCCCTTTTGAGTACAACCTCAATACGCGCGCACAGCTCATCTTTATCAAATGGCTTTTTGATATAATCGGCGCCACCGGATTCAAAACCGGTGCGCACATGCGCCCCATCAGTCTTGGCTGTACAAAAGACAATCGGAATCTGCTGCTGTTCAAATTCGGCATTAAGTATTTTAGCCGCGTCAAAACCGCTCATTTCCGGAAGCATGACATCGAGCAGTATTATATCGGGAATATCACTCTCCAGAAACGCATGCATCTCGGAAATCGAAGAGGCACTGAAAAGCCTGTATTCCGAAAGCATCTGACTTGCAGAATGAAGACTGATCGGATCATCATCGACGATGAGAATTGTCTTTTCATTTATCACAGCTTTATCCTGTCACACAACAAGAAAACGCATTGGAACGATATTGATAAGCATCAGGCACTACTTTATTTTGTCTGCAAGTACCCGGTTTATAATCTGTTTAACCGCATCCGCATCGGCTCCGATCGAAATCGGCCTGTTCTGATAACGGCTCTTTACACCGTTGAGTGTGCCATCATGATAACCGACTTTAAACTCAGAGAATTTCAGACCATGCGCGGTAGAAATAATTACCACACGCTCATCAGCTGAAATTGTTTTGTTTTCAACAAGTTTGAGGTATCCCGCAATCGCAACCCCGGTATGAGGACAGGTATACATTCCGTAACGATCGGATAACGCGGCCGCATCGGCAAGCTCTTCTTCAGAGGCCTGTACAACGACTCCATTATACCGCTTAAGCGTCGCAATTGCTTTTGACACGGAAACCGGGTCCCCGATCTGAATTGCAGAAGCGAGCGTCTTCTTTGCGGTAACTGGTGCAAAGTTTTCAAATCCCGCACAGTAGGCAAGATAAAGGGGGTTCGCGTTCTGTGCCTGCGCAACTACGATACGAGGCAAGCGGGTAATCAAACCCAGCTCGTACATCATATCAAAACCCTTTCCGAGGGCAGAGACATTGCCCAGATTTCCGCCGGGAATTATTATCGTATCGGGAACTTCCATTTCAAACTGCTGGACGATTTCAGGCGCGATGGTCTTCTGTCCCTCGATGCGCAGGGAATTCATGGAATTCGCGAGATACAGGCCGCTGTCCTTCGTGACCTCCTGGACAATTTTCATGCATCCGTCAAAATCGCTGTCTATTGACAGAACAATTGCATTATTGGACATCGGCTGCACGAGCTGAGCGGTGGAAATTTTATTAGCCGGAAGAAACACGATTGAGGGAATCTGGGCATAAGCCGCAAAAGCGGAAAGAGCCGCAGAGGTGTCACCCGTTGAAGCGCAGGCGACAGCGCGGATATTCTTTCCCCGGGCACGCATCTCATTTACCATTGATACAAGAACCGTCATACCCAGATCTTTGAACGATCCGGTGTGCGAATTGCCGCACATTTTTATCCAGAGATCCTTCACCCCGGTTTTCTCGCCGAAATGTTTAGCCCAGAACAGGTTGGTGTTTCCCTCGTACATCGAAACAATGTTTTCATCATCAACCTCGGGAAGCACCCACTCTTTATACCGCCACACCCCTGAACCGTAGGGCCACCTGGCAGTGCCGAGGCGTGAATCAAAACGCTCGCGCCACTGTGCGGCACTGAGGCGTTTGAGCCGCTCCATATCGTGTGTCACTTCAAGAAGCGAGCCGCATTTCGGGCAGCGGTATATTACCTCATCAAGGGGATACTCTCCCTCGCAGCCGTTAAAGCAGCTGAAATATGCCCTGAATTCGTTATTATTGCTGTGTGCCATTTTCACTGTCCTCGACCCTGATAAAGAGCACCGGCTCTTTTACAAAATCAAATGAATTAATTTTTTCAACAGATTTTACTACTCCCTCTTCAAGGGCGGCATGGGTGAGAAAGAAAATTGTGACCGGACTTCCCTTGGTATTGGGCTGCTCCATAGAAGCGATCGAGATATTGTTCTCGGCGAACGCACCCGCGATTTTTTCGAGAATTCCCGCGCGGTCTTCGGTATGCAGGCGAAAGTAATAGCGAAGAATACGTTTGTGGGGATGAAGCAGAGCGGCTCTGCCGTTTATGGAGATCGCGCTCTCGCGTACTTCGGATTTGACGGCCATCTGCACGATATCACTGACGACAGCAGAGGCAGTCGGCAGCGCACCTGCACCGCGCCCGTAAAGCAGTACAGGACCGGTCATATCCCCCTCATAGAGCACCGCATTGAATTCATGATCAACCTCAGCAAGCTGATGATCCAGAGGAATCATTGTGGGATGAACCCGCACATCAATTTCACCTGTTGCAGTCATGCGGGCTATCCCCAGAAGCTTAATCGCATACCCGAGCGAGCGGGCAAAACGGAAATCATCGGCGGTAAGGCGAGTAATGCCCTCAATGCCGATATCTTTATAGGAAATTTTTTTGTTAAACGCAATCATCGCGAGCAGGCAGATCTTGTGGCCCGCATCGTAACCTTCAATATCAAATGTCGGATCGGCCTCGGCAAACCCCTTCTGCTGGGCTTCCTGAAGGGCGCTTGCAAAAGTGAGTCCCTGCTGTTCCATCTTTGTGAGAATATAGTTCGTGGTTCCGTTGAGAATTCCCATTACACACTGCAGGTTATTACCGACAAGACCGTTTTTCAGGGCCTCAAGACACGGTATCCCCCCGCCGACGGCAGCTTCAAAGGCAAGCTTTCCCTCTTTGCGGTCAGCGAGCGCAAGAATCTCATCCCCCGCCTCGGCAAGCAGCTTTTTATTAGCGCTCACTACATTTTTTCCCGCACCAAGCGCCGCCAGAATTATGCTTTTAGCGGGTTCAATGCCTCCGATAAGTTCGACAACAGTATCAATCGAAGGATCCTCAATCACCGAACGCCAGTCGTCAGTGATCCGCACATCGGAAGGAACCGCACTTTTAACATAATCGACTCTCTTGTCGCATACGGTTGTAACGCGCAGCCGTACCGCAGTTCGTTCAAAAATAAGCTCGGAGTTTTGTTTCAGCAGGGCAAAAAGCCCCCCCCCGACGGTACCGAATCCGATAAGGCCTATATTTACCTGTTGTTTCATACACCCTCGACAATAATCAAATTATAAGGGAACTCCCAATAACTCCATTTGGATGTTCCCTTGCGGGCGGATAACGTTGTAAAACAGGTGTTTTCTATTATTAATGAATGGAAAACAGCTGTTTTTGTGACCGCCCGTAATATGGATCGCTGAAAACACCGGACATCATCTGCAGTCCGGATTGCAGAGTCAGGAAACACCGGGTGCAAAAAAGTATCGTACATCAGGCACACGGCAGAGATAAGATGAAAAAGCGGGGGATTAATGTCAATTTCATTTAAGTGCGAAAGTGGTGGGGGTAAAAAGCCTGACAATTTCCGAGACCGGCAGCGGTCTGAAAAAATGATACCCCTGAAAGACCTCGCACCCGAGCTCATTGAGAAACTCAACCTGTTCGCGGCGCTCTACCCCCTCGGCCACGAGCGAGAAATCAAGGTGATTGGCAAGTGAGACGATCGTTCTGATAATATTTTCCGCTTTGGCATTTCCCGGAATCTCATCCACAAAGGATTTGTCGATTTTTATTGTTCTGACGGGAAAGTCCTTGAGTTTATTCAACGACGAATACCCGGTTCCGAAGTCATCAATTATGATATTGAATCCCCTGCTGGTAAGCTTGCCCAGAACCGCGATGGCGCTCTTCTCATTGTTCATTATTCCCGTTTCCGTTATCTCAATTTCAACAAATGAGGGATCAAGATCAAAACTCTCGACGGTCTCAATGACAAAGTCGAGTATTGAAACGAGTGAAAAATTCTTGGCTGAGATATTGACCGATACCGGTTTCACTATATCGTGGATATGCAGCACATTTTTTATATCCGAACAGACCTTGGTTATAATGTAGCGGTCAATAAGATTGATTATTCCAAGCTCTTCGGCGGCGGGAATGAAGATATCGGGAGAAATATATTTGCCGTAGGAATCCTTCCACCTGACAAGAGCCTCAAATCCGGTAAGTTCTCCCGAATAGTCGACTTTGGGCTGATAGTGGATTTCAAAGAGATTATTTTTTATCGCATTCTTGATTTCGTTTTCGATATAATACTGCTCTTTAAGATGCTGATTGATATCGCGGTCGTAAACCGCGCAATTACCCTGTCCGGCTTCCTTAGCGGCATGCAACGCCAGCTCACTGTTGCGCACAAGAGCCTCGGCGGTCATCCCATCCCCCGGATAAAAAGCAATACCGATAGAGGCGGTAATCTCGATCGTAAAACCTTGAACAGAGAATATAAAATCGAAACGCTGCTGCAGCTCTTTGAGCTCCGCAAGAAATTCATCGGGGGTATTGATATCGCTGATAAAACACAGAAACATGTCTCCGCCGAGACGGCCGATAATATCGCCATGCGGCAGCGTGCTTTTGAGACGAAGGGCAAAAAGATTGAGAACGGTGTCGCCGATGGAAATTCCGTAGTTTTCATTGATATATTTGAAACGGTCAAGTCCGATGCAGACCATCACTCCGCATTTTCCAGATGCCAGGTGCTCTTTTATTGAGCCAGTCGTGAGAGAAAGAAATGAACTTCTGTTCGGAAGTCCGGTAAGGTAATCATGCTCAGAAAAATATTTTTCGCGCTCACGGCTGTGCTCAAGCGCAATGGACGCGCAATTAGACGCATCCAGGTCAAAAATGGTAATCACATAGCGGTCGCTCCCGGTGATAATACCGAAGCGCACAAGTACATATTTTTTTTCACCCTCTTTTGTCAAAAGGGTAAAAGCAAACATCGAATCCTGTTCGGGTTGATGCAATTCAACGGGGCGGTTCTCATCGAAGAAAAGAATTGAATCAATCTTCATCTTCTCTTCAACCTCATCTGCTTTGTATCCCGCGACAACTTCCGCTTCGCGGTTAATTTTCGCAATTGTACCGTCCGATTCGCAGATAATCGCGGCAGTTCCGCTGATATCAAAGACCGAGCGGTAAAGCTGTTCGTTATAATACAGCCTCTTATTAAGATCCTGAAAACGCGCAAAAGAACGCTCAAGGGTATTCAGCAGACGCGAAAGGGCAACCGGCAGCGCAAGATTGAATATCAAAAAAAAGAGGATGGAGATATAAACAAGCGTATAGGGGCTTTTAGGGTATAGGGGAACAAAATTTTCAGTCACGCCGAGATTGCCGAGCAGAAAGAAAAAAGGAACAAGATTGAACAGGCTCAGAACCACCGAAAGTTTATATCCGAAAAAGATTCTCGCGAGTGCGGGAGTGATCAGCAAAAATCCGAAGGCAAGAAGCACTACAGTTGTTTCGCCCGCGAAGAGGAAAATTGATATGGATGCCGCATAGACCAACCCGATGAATGCGGCGGAGTAGAACGACAGAGGCAGACCCTTCGAAATAAATGTGCTTACCAAAATGAACAGGAAAACAAGAGAGATGCCTGTTCTGTGAAATCGAAAAGATGAAACGTCAACGATTTGCAGATGAATAATAATTGCCGCAACCAACAAAATACCGAAAAGCGACATGATACGCAGAGCGCTCTTTTTCCAAATTGCACGCTCATAAAGTCCCAGGCTGAAATTATCCAGCAACATAAATCGGGCTATTCTCTTCAGCATAAATTGTTTATCAGCCATGTAATCTCTCATGTCAAGCAGAATCCGTCCAACTGGTCGGGAAAAAGAAAAATGGCTTGAAAGTTTCCCCCTCTAAAATACGCTAAACACGAAAACCGGGTGTGGTATCGTTATCGATTAACCGGCTTCAGCCCAAAGGAGCAGCGTCCGCAACAGCACATAGCCGCTGGGGCAGAATATGACATCGATCCCCTATACCTTAAATGAAGTCAACATATTCTTAACATGCGCTCAGTATGAACAACACTGAACGTTCCATACGCATAATTCATTGAGAAGCGCCGAATGCGGTGCTTGAAATACCGTAATTTTTACCGCGCCGAAACATTCGGCTGTTATCTTTCACCACCCGATAACCCACAGTAGAGGATGCGAAGGGCATGCCAGAGATAGATTATAATGAGTTGATTCCTGAAAAATACCGGATACGGCTTAACAGCCAGAAGAACAGAATAAAGCTCGAAGCGGTGTATGACAATAACAACCGGATCGTTCAGCCCTACGTTTTTGTCGTGGGAGTGGGTGAAAAACACTACAAGCAGTTCAACCGCGAAATGCAGCGATTCTCGGAGCGCTTTCCATGGATAACAAAAAAACATATCCGTTTCATTCTGAATGAATGTATTCTGAACACACAGTTTTCAATGATGCGCGAGCTTGTGGAACGTGTTCCCCGGGGGGAACCGATGGCGGGATATTTTTTTATAGTCATCTACATCTGTGATCATTTCTTTTCAGCCGGAATCGAAGAGTTCGGTGATTATTTCGATTATTTCGGCTACCTCGAGGAGACACTCATTTCAAACTCTCCCAAGAAGGATAACTATGACTCGTCAAAGGAAGAGCATATAACTCTCACCGAACTTTCGAAGAACCGTGTAAAAATCATCTTGAAGGAAAATAACGAGCTGATTGTTCCCGATTCCTCCAACAAGATTGCACTGCGTGTCATTGAAAAGGCCACAAACCAGGACTTTTATATCACCTCTTTCTTTAAGGACGGTTTGTATATGTGGAAAAGGATCTATTTCAGGATTGAAAATGCATGAAGAGATCCGGTACGGCACACCGCACCGGATCTTACGCCGCTGCACTACTTGTCGTTCCAACTGTACCAGTCAATTTTGCGTGTTAAAAACATCGTGCCGGAAAGAAGAAAGAAGACTCCGGCTGAACCGAGAAGAAGTGAATACTCCTGCATCTGAATGAGTATGTACAGAAAGCTGTACAAAACCGCGAGAAACGCAGCGATGATCAGAGCCCTTTTGTTTTCACGCAGAATCGAGCGGCAGTAGAGCCCGACAAGTACGACTACACAAACCGATGCCGCCAGATACGATATACCGAAGGCAATATGCTCGGAAAGAGAAAGCAGCAGCAGATAAAAAATCGTAAGTGCTCCGCCGACAAGCAGATATTGAAATGGATGTATGCGCAATTTGAAAACGTTCTCGAAAGTGAAGAAAATGGCAAACGTCAGAAATATGAAAAGCAGCGCGTACTTGATTACACGGTCGGTCTGCTGATAGACATTCTGGGGAACATAAAGCAGAACACCGAAAGAATCTTCAATGTATTTGTAATACTCATAATTCTGCACATAAGAGCTATCGGCTATTACGTTCCATTCAGCGGTGAAGCCCGATGACGTCACGTTTCGTTCAGAGGGAAGATAACCGAAAAAGTTCGGATCAGCCCAGTCAGCGCTGAGTGCTATCCTCGAACTGAGAGCCGTATTAGTAAACGCAATTTTTTCTATCCCCCTGATCCTGAATTTGACCGTGCATGTTTTCACTGCGGCGGCAGGGCTGAGTTCAGCAAGATCATTGTATAAATAGGGATCAGCACTGGCGATAAAATTTTTTCCGGTATCGAC
>Ga0209800_10000975_pt1 | contig 35139 bp, 38 predicted proteins | sample Higcelweek8metaG_FD_187174 | JGI IMG/M metagenome (GOLD analysis project Ga0209800, IMG submission 187174) | Freshwater pond sediment microbial communities from the University of Edinburgh, under environmental carbon perturbations - High... | ecosystem: Environmental > Aquatic > Freshwater >...
GAAGAAGAATATATGTTGAGGGCCGAATTCAATATCGAGAAATTACTGACCAGCAGGGAATGAAGAAACAGGTATCGGAAATTGTGATTGACGATATGATTATCTTGGATAATAAGGGTGTAATAGGTGGTGGTCAAACCGGACCAAGAATGGAATCGCCGGTATCTGAAAATGAGGTGGCGATGGAAGAGGTGTCGGGAACTATTGAAGATATTGTTATTCCTGATGATTTGGGTGAAGCGCCTGTTGAAGAAAAAGTTGAGAAAATAGATGTAGTGCCCATGGTGACTGAAGAAGAATTACCAGTTGAAAAAAAAGAAGAGGAAGTCAAAAAGGATGAAATGCCTTTTTAAGTAAAATATGAGAGGTAAACAAGCAAATCGAAAAGCACCAGGAACCATGATGGCCGAAAGAATGGCCAGAGAGCGTGGTTGTGTTTTCTGCAAAACAGAGACTGAGTTGAAGTGGGAAAATTATGAAAAACTGGCGGAATATTTGACCCCCAGAGGAAGAATCCAGTCATCTCAATTGACCGGGAACTGTGCCAAACATCAAAGATTGTTATCTAGGGTGATTAAACAAGCCAGACACTTGTCTTTGTTGCCTTTTACTACCCAAAAGTAAAATCAGAAAGTTGATTAATCTCCTCCTCGGTTCAGAGGGGGAGATTTTTGTGTATAATCAAAAGATGATCAAGACGAGATGGTCGGTTAAAATTCCGACAGATTCGATATTAGCGGTAAAACAAGGTGAGGTGGTAAAAAAAGGTCAGGTTTTAGTGAGAATTGCTGAGGAAGGTGAGGTAAAAAAATATGATTTGTCGATTGTTTTGTCAAAATTATCAAGTCAGAGTTTGGAAAAAGTTAAATCGGAATTGATTGGCAGGGAAGTGAAAGAAGGGGAGGAGCTGTTGGGAAGTGGTGGCTGGTTTCCAAAAAAGGTGTACGCTCCTTTGAGTGGGACGATTGATGGTATTGATGATTATCATTGTTTATCAATTAAGATAGGCGGAAAGGAAGGGCGAGAGGTGATATCGCCAGTTGAGGCCAAAGTAAATCGGATAGAAAAGGATAAGGTGGTTTTGGAGTTTAGCTGTGAGGAATATAAAGGAAAAGGTGTGATTCCTGGAAAAGTATGGGGCAATCTTTCGGGAAAGGTGGTAGAAACCCTGGTGGGATTAAGTTATCTTGATGATAAAAAAATTGTATTGATACCAAAGTTGGATTTTACGGTGTTATTAAAGGCGGAAGTGGTGGGAGCGGTGGGGATTGTGACTCAATTAAGTAAAGAATTAGACAAATTTGATAGAATGGATTTTGAGTTTCCAATGATTGCTTTGGATGCCAAGAATTGGCAGGAGTTGGAGGAAAGATTGAGAAAGGGTGGAGAGGCTAATGTTTTGTTGAATTCGTTGATGGATAGGTTATTAGTTGTTAACAGTAAAAGTGAGAAAAATTAGAAATATTGCAATAATATTAGCGTTGTTAGCGGTTGCGGTGCTGACCGGATATCGATTCGGACAAAGTGAGAAGACTGGTGGCAGTGTAATTAGTAGCGGATTGCCGTTTGATTTGTCTTTGATGAATCAGGTGAAAGCAAGGCTTGAGAGTTCCTATTTGGATAAAAACAAAATCGATGACAAGAAGATGATGTATGGAGCGATTGGAGGAATGGTGACCTCGCTGGATGATCCATATACGGTATTTTTGTCACCATCTGAAAATAAGAACGCAAACGAAGATTTGGCTGGTGAATTTGGAGGAGTGGGAATATCTCTGGGATTCAAAGATCAGAGTTTGGCCGTAATGACACCGTTACCTAAAACTCCTGCTGAAAGGGCGGGGATTTTAGCAGGAGATTTGATCTTGAAGATTACTGATAAAACAAAGGGGATAGATCAGGAGACAAATGGTTTAAGTTTAGTTGAAGCGGTTGATTTGATTCGGGGAAAAATTGGCAGTGAAGTGACATTAAAGCTTTTTCGTGATGGAAACAAGCAGGCTTTTGAAGTGACTTTAAAAAGGGAAAATATTGTCGTTCCAAGTATTGAGTTGGCTTGGAAAGAGCAGGGTGGTAAAAAAGTGGCGTGGATTAAGATGTATAAATTTAGTGAGCTTTTGTATACCGAGTGGCCGGCAATGGTTGATCAGATAAAAGCAGAAAAAAATAAGGGTAATTTTGGGGGCATTGTACTAGATTTACGAAATAATCCTGGTGGTTATCTTCAGGCGAGTGTGATGGTGGCTTCAGATTTTATCAAAGAAGGGGTGGTGGTTAAGCAGGAATCAAGTAATGGCCAGGTGGACACTTATACAGTTGATAAATCTAGATTAGGATTGCTTGATGATAAGATGGTGGTTTTAATAAATGGGGGATCAGCCTCGGCTGCCGAGATATTGGCCGGAGCTTTAAGAGATCATAATCGAGCGAAATTGGTGGGTGAAAAATCATTTGGCAAAGGTACCGTTCAGCAACCCGAGGACTTTTCTGATGGTTCGGGATTGCACGTGACAATTGCCAGATGGTTATTGCCAAGTGGCGGAAATATCCATAAAATTGGTATTAGCCCAGATGTGGAAAGTATCTATGAGGAACCAAAAATCAGCTCAAATTCAGCTTCTAAAACTACAACTACACTTGAGTTGCCCGATAACCAATTGGACAAGGCAATTGAGGTATTGTTGGGCAAGTAATAAAGGTTAAGGAGGCAAAAATGGAATATAAAACATTTAAAAATTTTATTTTTGGCTTATTAATGGGGATGGCACTGGTGGTAATGCTGGTGGTTGGAGTGGTACTTGATAGAACCGGTAAGGCAGGCTTTATTAATAGATTTGTGGGAAAGATATCCAATGTTAATGATCAGGAAATTGTAGGGAAAAGAGAGATTGTAGATGAGGAGTCGGTAGTAACAAAGGTGGTAGAACAGGCAACACCGAGTGTGGTGACGGTGTCGATTAGTAAAATTAAAGTGCTCAATAATGATTCGTTTTCTAATTTTGATTTTTTTGGAAATTGGTTTAATGTGCCCAGATCGGAACCGGAAACACAGAAGGTGGAACAGGATATTGGGAGTGGTTTTATTATTAGTACAGACGGGCTGATTGTCACTAATAAACATGTGGTTGGAGATTCTGATGCTAAATATCGGGTAGTGATTGGGAAAGATCAGGTGGTTGAGGTTAAAGATATTTATCGAGATCCAGCAAATGATTTGGCGATACTTAAAGTTGATAAGAGTGATTTGATTCCAGTAAAATTGGGTGATTCTGACAAGTTGAAGGTGGGGCAAAGCGTGATTGCGATTGGGACGGCACTGGGAGAATTTAGATCAACAGTAACGACAGGAGTGATATCCGGTTTAGGTAGGGGAATTGTGGCCGGTAGTCCATTTGAGGGATCAGAGAAGCTTGACAATGTAATCCAAACTGATGCTGCTATTAATCCGGGTAATTCAGGGGGACCGTTGTTCAATTCTAGCGGAGAGGTGGTTGGGGTAAATGTGGCTGTATCACAAAGTGGTCAAAATATCGGTTTTGCGCTACCAATTAATATTGTTAAATCATCGATCAATAATTTTAAGACGACTGGTGAGTTTGATCGGCCATACTTGGGAGTTTCCTTTCAGATGATCAGTAAGCAAGCTGCTTTGCTTAATGAGGTGCCAATGGGGGCCTACGTTCAGGAGGTGGTTGCGGGTAGCCCGGCTGAAAAAGCCGGGGTTAGAGAGGGAGATATCATTATGGCAATTGATGATAATAAATTAAACAGTGATAATGCGGTACCACTGGCTAATTATGTTAATAACAAAAAGATTGGTGATGAGATTATTCTGAGAATATGGAGAGAGAATAAGGAGATAGAGATGCGAGTACTCCTGGAAAAGAGAGTGGTATAGGTGCTTAGACAGGAGTGTTAGGAAGTAGTTTCGGTTGAGGTTTCCAGAACGGTTAGATCAAGAAGCATGTCGGTTAGATCACCATCCAGAACTCGCAGGAGATTGTATTCTTTATTAATCCGATGATCCTTGATTTGGTTCCGAGCATAATTGTAGGTGCGAATTTTATCAGCTCTGGCAGCCATGCCAATGGCTGATCTGGCACTACCTATTTGAGAAGATCTTTTTTCTTCTTCCAGGGCCCATAGTTTGGCTCGAAGTAAATCCATGGCTATTTCTCGGTTTTGTTGCTGATATCGTTCTTGACGGACTGAAAAAGTTAATCCGGTGGGTTTGTGAAGAAGCCGAACAGCGGTGCTAACTTTGTTAACGTTTTGGCCACCGTGACCTCCGGCACAGGAGGCAGTGATGACGACGTCGTCAGGGTTGATGGCGATGTCCTGGGAGGTAATTTGAGGTAGAACGACAATGGCGGCCGTTGAGGTGTGTATCCGGCCATGCTTTTCAGTGACGGGAATTCGCTGAACGCGATGAGTGCCAGTTTCCCACTGAAGCTGGTTAAAGGCGTCAAAGCCAGAGATTTTGATAACGTTTTCGTCAATTTGCGATACTTTCCAATTTACTTTATTAGCATAACGGACATACATTTTCATCAAATCATCCATCCAAATCATGGCTTCTTCGCCGCCGGGACCGGGACGAAATTCCATAACAGCAAAATTGGGGTTAATAGTTGGCATGTTTAAAAAAATCCAATAACCAAGTTGTGATTATTAAACAGATGACGATTATCAAAATTACTCAGATTTACTAACGCTTTTTTTATCTGAGTTAGCTTTAGCCTTGGCAGTTTTTTGTGAGGCTTTGTAGGCAACCCCTTTGGCTTCCTTTTCTTTGAATCGATCAATTCTTCCCTTAATATCGACGAACTTGTGTTGGCCAGTATAAAAAGGATGACATTTGGAACAGACTTCGACTTCGATTTTTTCAACAGTTGAGCCGGTGATAAACTTGTTTCCGCAGGCACAAGTGACCTGACAATCGGTGTGGTAGATAGGATGAATGTTAGCTTTCATGGGGTAGATTATACCAGAAACTTGATAATTTCGCCCTGAGCAATGGTTTCTTGTTTGCCGGTAGACATATTTTTAATAGTAGCTTTGCCGGTGGTGGCTTCGTCGGGACCAACAACAATGACAAACGGGATATTTTTGTCGTTGGCATATTTGAATTGTTTACTAAGCTTGTCAAAGTTAGGATAGAAATCAGCGTTGATATTTTGAGCCCGAAGAGAGGTGGTGACTTTAAGAGCTTCAGACTGAGTTTCTGGTCCAAAATTGGCAACCAATACAGTTGTTTTTGTTTTGGGAAGATTGGGGAGGAGATTTAGTTGGACAATACAGTCGACTATTCGGTCGAGACCGACAGTAGTACCTACAGCAGGAATTTCAGGACCACCCAGGGTGCTGACAAGATTATCATAGCGACCACCGCCGGTAATGGAGCCAATTTTTGGCTCTTCAACGTAAGTCTCAAAAATGGGACCAGTGTAATAATCTAGACCACGAACCATGGTGGGGTCAAAAACATAATTAGATTTTGGGACACCCAGCGAGTCAATGGTGGTAAAAACCTGTTGTAGATAATCGTCTGGTTGAGCCTGTTTGATATATTCAAAAAGAGTAGTGATTTGTGGGAGTGGTAGACCCTTGGAGGTGAGCTCTTTTGTTACTCCATCTTCACCTATTTTTTGGTATTTGTCGAGACTTTGAAGAACTGAATTTTTATTCTCAGTAATTCCACATTGAGAAATAATGTTATTAAGAACCTTTCGGCTATTGATACGAATGCTAAATTTTTTAAAATTAAGTTTTTCTAAAATCGTAGAAATAACGGCAATGATTTCGGCATCAGCGGTGGGGGAGGAGGAGCCGAAGGTGTCAATGTCACACTGAAGAACTTCCCGATAACGACCTTTTTGGGTGTTCTCCGCCCGCCAGACTGGTTGAATTTGGTAGCGTTTAAAGGGTAAGGGAAGTTGCTGATTATAGATAGCTAAAACCTTGGCGGTGGGAACTGTAAGGTCATAGCGAAGACCGACAGCGCGATCTCCGTTATCAGTGAAGGAATAAACTAATTTATCTGCTTCAGAGCCATATTTACCCATGAGAATTGAGGAATATTCTAGAGCTGGGGTTTCGAGTGGTTCAAAACCATAGGTTTCAAAAACAGAGATAAATAGATTTTTGACATAGTTACGAACCGCCATGTCGGAGGGTAAAAAATCGCGGAAACCTTTAAGAGTTTGAGGTGTATTCATAGTTAGATTTTAACATTGTAAGAATAATTAAATATTTTGAATGATGTCGAGGAGAATTTTTGGTAGTTTTTCCAATTTTTCAATTTCAATATATTCATTGGAAGCATGCGCTGTTTGTTGCGCACCGGCCCCAATAGTTAGGCAATTTGGCTGATTGAAGAATTGCCAGAGCATTTGGGTGTCCATATAGCCCGAGGTGCTGATATTTTTAAAATTAAGACCAAGTTTGTCTAATTTTGATTTGGGGGTGAGCCAAGAACCAAAATCAAATTTAATTTTTGAATTAGAGAATTTGCCGCCCAGTTCGGTGACAAATTTTTCTAATTGATCGAGAATTAATTTGGCATTAATTTGTGGTGCTGAGGGTCGAATATCCAAAATAAATTGACAGTTGTCGGGGACGACATTGGAAGCACTGCCACGACCCTCAATTGAGGCTAAATTGACAGAAGTGGTGCCAAGCTCGGGATCAACAAATAGAGATAAATACTCTTTTAGTTTGTCGACTGATTTAGTGGTTACCTCGATGGCATTAATACCATTTTCGGGGGTGGCGGCGTGACAACTAACACCCTTGACGGTGGCAGAAATTTCGATGAGACCACGACAACCATTGGCGATTTCTAACTCAGAACCATCTAGAGAGACGATGGACATTGGTTTGGTTTTGTTGCCATAATCGGCCATAAATTTTTTGATACCGGCAAAGTTATATTCTTCGTCGATGTAGAAAAGGAAAGCGGTATCTTGAGGTAGATTTTTGTCGGTGGCGGCGAGCATCATGGCGGCAATGCCGCTTTTCATATCGGTGGTGCCACGACCAAATAATTTACCGTCCTTGACGATAGGAATTATTGGATCTGTTTCCCAGTTATTGTTAATGCCGACGGTGTCGATGTGACCCATAACTAGGGTTTTAATATTCTGGCTATTTCTAGCCAGAATATTAAAACGACCATTGATCACCATTTCTTTTTCAAGTTTGAGATTGGTGTTATTTTTGAGATATTCAAAAATAAATTCGCCAACTTTTGACTCGTTAGTTTGCTCATCGACCCAGGAGGGGATGGAGACTAATTTTGAAGTGAGATTGATTATATTTATCATAATATTTATTTTAAATTAATATTTATAAAACCACCGATGGGAAAGGTAATCTTGGGATCAGTGTGACCAAAATCAATATTGGCAATGATAGGGATGTTTTGCAATTTGGGAGAGGTTTTTATGATTGAACTTAATAACTTTTTAGTCATTTTAGTCTTTTTTTGGAATCTCCCAAAGATGACACCTTTTACTTGTTTAAAGCCTGGAAGTAGCATAAGCGATTGCCAATTACGAGAAAATTCTCCAACTGTAGACATATCATCGTCTTCTATCATTAAGATAGTATCTTTTAGACTTGGTTGATAGTTGGTGCCTTGAAGTAAATTTAAGCTACAGAGGTTGCCACCGATAGTTGTGCCTGAAGCGTTTCCCGGATTAATTTGCCACCAGCCGAGATTAGGAATTAGTTTTCGTTTATTTTGATTTTTAATCCATTTGTCGTCGCTCCAGTTGTTGCTAGGTTTTAAGGTGACAGGATCACTCGTGAAAGCAATTTTAGAAAAATAATCTTGAGTGTAGTCAAAATATAATTTTTGACCAAAATTACGGAAATTAGGTCCAGAATAGGTAATAAGACCGGTTTTGCTTAAGATAGCATTGGAAAGAACAGTGATATCAGAAAAGCCACAGAAAAACTTTGGATTATTTTTGATGATTGTCCAATCAATATTATTGAGTAGTTCGTTTGAATTATAGCCACCGGAAGAACAAATAATCCCTTTGATGTTGGGATCTAGAAAGGCAGCGGTTAAATCATCAAGCCTAGACTTGATTGATGAAGAGTCGAAACAGTTGAGCTCGTTGACGTTTTTGCCAAAAGAAACGACAAGTCCCATATTTCGGAAACGCTGGGTGGCAATTTCAATGGTTTCTTTTGGCCACTTAGCCATTGAAAATGACGGCGAAATTACTCGGACCTCGTCGCGAGATCGCAATTTCTGGGGGTAGGTATATTTACCCCCAGAAGCAAGAATGGTTATAGAATTGGTGTTTGTAGACATATATTTATTTCTGACCAATCCAGCGTTGTAACTCTGGTGACCATACTTCGTTAAATGTATATGTATCACGAAGTGAACTGACAACTCTTTGTCTAGTGAGAGGCTCTCCTTCCTTGGGAGGAATTCGAAAAGTTTTACGGTCGGCTTCGTCAAAAAATTGACTCACTCGTCGTCCAATATCTTTGATAATAAATATTGGATTAATTTTTTTTCTTTCTGTCATATTTTTAATTTATTTAAATGTTGGGAAGATATACTCCGATGTCGACGAAGGTCTCATTGGAGTCTTGTATTTAGTAAAATTTTGACACTAACGTTTAAAATTTCACCTAAATAAAAGAAAAATCCCCTAAAGCGGGGATTTGGTTAATAAGATGAGATCCTTCGACTGGCTCAGGATAACAGTAAAATGGCCACAGAAACACCCCGCGGGTTTTGGGCCACGGTATGGGTGTGATGAATAAATTGTATTGTAAGTAAGGACATGGGGTGAGATACCGGGGTTGAACCGGCAACCTCAGCTTTCACAGAGCTGCGCTCTAACCAATTGAGCTAATCCCACCATGTATATTGTTAAACCGATTATGGATTTCAGGTCCGGCAACCTGTCCGATGTTTATCGGACTGCTCTAACCTGCCTCGACTCGCGTTGCGATTCGACGCGAGGCGGGCCAATTGAGCTAATCCCACCATGTATATTGTTAAACCGATTTTGGATTTCAGGTTCGGTAACCTGTCCGATGTTTATCGGACCGCTCTAACCTGCCTCGACTCGCGTTGCGATTCGACGCGAGGCGGGCCAATTGAGCTAATCCCACCACGTAAGATTTGCTTAAGCAAATCAACGTGGTCGAAACGTTTGCCGACTAGTCGGCATTACGTTTCACCATGTTGTTAAAAGATTATACCCAAAAAGAAACATCCGGCTTGCTAACGCTTGCTGGATTTGGTCTTTAGGCAAATTTTCTTCGTCTACGACTCAAAAATTCGACCTAAAGAAACAAAAAAATCCCGCTGTGGCGGGATTGGTAAATGCAAAATACCGCCAACGGTTAGTTAGCGTGATGATGGACTTGAGTACAAATATTTTTGATCATCAGGGATATTTTACCAAGCAACTAACAAAAGTCAATCATTAAGGCTGTTTAATAGTAGGGGTGGGATTGGACAGATTTTGATTGAGAATTATTTTTATGGCCGTAAAACTTTTGGTTGATTTGGCAACTGGCGTAATAATGGCGATTACATTTAGGCCACTTTTTAAATTTTTGACATCGACTTTTTTCCCAGTATTGTCAAAAACAGTAGTGTTCTTATCCAGCATAATCTGATATTGAGTGTCTTTGTCTTTTGGGGAAATGATAACCATAACTGATGAAGTTTGGGATAGATCAACGATTTTGCCGGCGATTACTTTTTCAGTACTATCGATAGTCTTAAGGTCGATAAAAATGATTCTTTTGGCTTCAAAAGTACCACTAGGATCAAGATAACCAAGACATAACAGACCTTGACCGGTTTTGATTTTGTCAAATGAAGATTTGTTTCGTTTGGAATCGATAAAAACGGTTTCAGTGTCAATAACTACATTACGAAGACTGTTTTGGTATTCCAGGGTTATTTCGGTAGAGGAATTTTGAGTAACAGTGCCAATAATGGCCTTTTTTACAGTTGTTTGGTTGGTGGTGATGGCGGCTAGTTTCTCTTTGACTTTTTGCTGAACGGCTTCACGAATTTTTTGAATGTCGCTACTGACGGTAGGGGTGGGGATTGGAGAAGGAGAGGGGGTGACCGAGGGAGAATTGATGGCAAAGGCAGTTTGGGTGGACGAGAAAATAAGATAGCTGAGAACAATGGGTAGAAGTTTCATTATATTTTAGCGGTAGAGTAGGTAACAATTAATTGGGTGTCGTTTTGTTGGTTGTCACTATTAATAGCAGTAATTTTGACAAAATTAACTCCGGTTTCCAGCTCAATATCAAGGGAAAAGTTGCCGGCATTATCGGTGGTAGTTTGATAACTGCTGATGGGAGTACGAATTATAACCAGGCTGTTGGCTTGGGTAGTGCCAGAAACAGTGGTTTTGGAAGTAGAGACGATCGATTCATTTTCGGGGGTGTCGATGGTTAAAGAAATAGCGGACAAGACAGGAGGGGGTGTGGGAGAGGCGTTTTTAGGAGCGTTGGCTTGTGTAGGTTGGTTGTCAGGTACCAGAGTGGGTACAGAGGAGGCTGAGATGCCATTTTGACTATTCTTTTTCATGGCAATAATTCCACCGGTTACTCCAAAGCCCAATAGAGAGCCAAGAATAATGGCTAGTAGTAGTTCTTTGTACATAGGTTGGTTTGATGATAGCACAAAAATCTGAGATTGATGTTAGAATTACTGATATGGAGATTAAACAAATTAGTCAAGAAACGGTGTGGATTAAGGGTAAAAAAGAAAATATTCTAATTGATCCGAATCGAGAGATGTTGTTGAAAGATAAGACAAATGCCAGAATTGTGCTTTTAACCAAGAAGGATGAAAGCTTGGTAATTTTGGGGGACGATAAGAAGGTGATTGTTTGTGGTCCAGGAGAATATGAGATTGGTGGGGTGGAGATTGTGGGTATTAATTTGGGAAATAATGAGTATGGATATTTGGTGACGGTTGATGGTGTGATTGCGGGAGTTATTGGTGTTTTAACTGAAACTATTAGCGAGAAAAGAGTTGCCCGAATTGAGTCTATGGATGTGATGGTCTATAAAACAGGTGGGGCGTTGGTGCCAAAAGTCGCTGTGGATTTGGCTAAAAAATGGGGGGCTAATTACTTACTTCCAATCGCTACTAAAACGGCTGACCAGCAAGTAACTGAGGTATTGGATTTGGTTGATAGGGAAATGGAGCCAGGGGTGGAAATGGTGAAGATTGAAAAAGATAATTTGCCGGACGGCTTAGAAGTCGTGATATTAGAATGTCAGACACAATAAAATTACCACCTTCGTCGGAGCAGGCGGAAATAAGCGTATTGGGATCAATACTAATAGATAATGATGCCTTTTTAATGGTGTCGGAATTTTTAAGACCAGAACATTTTTATAGCAGTAGCCTGGCGTCGATATTTGAAGCAATGATGTCTCTTTATGAACAAAGAATGCCGGTAGATATCGTGACCGTGTCGGAGAAGCTTAAAGAAATGAAGGTCTTAAAAAAGATTGGTGGAAAGTCTTTTTTAACAAAGTTGGCTAACGAAGTGCCAACCGCGGCCAATGTCGAGAGTTACGCTAGAATCATAAAATCATTATCGGCAAAAAGAGAGCTGATTTCGGCAGCCGGAAGAATTTCAGAAAAAGCATTTGACGAGGGAGTTCCGACAGATGCGTTGCTTGATATGGCTGAGCAGGAGATTTTTTCTTTGTCTCAAAAACATCTTAAGTCGATTCCAGTTTCACTCAAGGAAGTGTTGACTCAGAGTTTTGATAGGTTGGATGAGTTGCAGAAGTTAGGTGAAGGTTTAAGGGGGATCCCAACCGGGTTTTCTCATCTAGATAATATGTTGGCCGGGATGCAAGATAGCAATTTATTGATTTTGGCGGCTAGACCAGGGGTGGGTAAGACGGCTTTTGGTTTGAATATAGCCAGATATATTGCGGTGGACAAAAAAACACCTTGCTGTATTTTTTCTTTAGAAATGAGCAAGGAGGAGTTGGTGGACAGATTGTTGGTTAGACAGGGTCTGATTGATGCCTGGAAGCTGAAAACTGGAAAATTATCGAGTACTGATTTTGATGCTTTGTCAGAAGCCATGGGGGTTTTGGCTGAAGCACCCTTGTATATCGACGATACCCCAGGGTTAACCGTGACGGAATTAAGAACTAAAGCCAGGCGCCTTCAGATAGATAAAGGGATACGGTTTATATTAGTCGACTATTTACAATTGATGCATGGTCACACCAGAGATAATCGGGTTCAAGAAGTGAGTGAGATTTCTCAGGGTTTAAAAAATCTGGCCAGAGAATTGAGACTCCCCATTTTGGCTTTGGCTCAATTAAATCGAGCAATGGAAGCCAGAGGGGGGAGACCCAGATTATCTGATTTAAGGGAGTCGGGAAGTATTGAACAGGACGCAGATGTGGTGATGTTCTTGTATCGAGATGATGAGGAAGTAAAAGAGATGGTGAATTTGACTATCGAGAAGCATCGAAATGGCCCGACCGGGCAAATGAATTTGTATTTCAATGGAAAACAAGTCAGTTTTTTTGATGTGGATGATAAAAAGTAGCCATGAGATAATAGGGGAGTACAAGCCGGAGTGGCGGAATTGGTAGACGCGCACGACTCAAAATCGTGTGGTGGCAACACCATGGGGGTTCGATTCCCTCCTTCGGCACAGTGTAGAAATTGGGGGTTCGACCCGCCTAGACTCACGTCTACGCGAGGCTGGTTCCCTCCTTCGGCACTAAGATTTACATTAATCTTAATTTAATAATTAAGTGTAGAAAATAGGGTTTACAAGATGGAATTGGGAATAATAAGAATTATAGGAATTGTTGTTTTTCTATACTCGGTATGGAAGAACCTAAAGGATGATTATCAGCAAGAGAAGTTAATTGCCTATGGGTGGTTAATGGTATTAGTTTTTAATGTGGCAGGGAGAGTGGTTTACGGCATTGAGAATTGGGGGGTATGGAATCAGAATCCGATGGATTGGCTATCATTTTGGACACGTCCTGGTTTTGATTTTATCGGAGGATATTTGGCGATAATTTTGGCCAGCTGGTGGGCTTGTCGAGTTAATGGTTGGAAAATTTGGCCTTTTTTAGAGGATAATATTGGCAATCTTTTGTTGTTGTTAATGTTTTTTTTGGCAGATGATTTTGTTCGATCAAGGTTTGATTTAGGACCAGGATTGATATTGTTGAGTTGTTCAATTGCCTATTTATTGGGGACATCAGTAAAAGGGAAGTATCGATCGTTTATGTGGTACAAAAGCGGAAAGAAGGGTTTTGTTTTTTGGGCAGTGAATACTATTTTATTTGTATGTTTGGCAGTAATATCAACTTGGCTTAGTTTAGGGTGGTCTTTGGTTATAAATTGGACCATGAGTTTGCTTTCTTTGGTTGGATTGTTTATGCTAGGAGAAATAATTCCAGGATTAGAAATTAATAGGAGGAAAAAATGACAGAAAAATCAAAGGTGGGGGGAGAGTTGAAATTTCCGGCGAGATTGTTGGTACCAATTAAGAAATTTTTAGAAAATGAGATTGTAAAAATGAAAAAACGAGAAAAACAGATCAATCAGTCTGATCCGTTTAAGCACGAATCAAGAATGTCGGAGAATTCGCTTGAAGAGGATGTTGATGAACAATTGGGTCATTTTGAAAGTCAAATTAAAGCCAGTTTCGTCAGAAAGCAAATTGTGGAACTCAGAAAAGCCTTAACCTTAATTAAACTTGGTAAGTATGGTATTTGTCAGGGTTGTGGGAAAATGATTGATACTGATAGATTGGCGATTAAACCTGAGGCAACTATCTGTGTCACTTGTGAAAAAGAAAAAGAATTATAAACAAGTTGGAATAATACTTGGTGGTTTAGGTATATTTGTAGCCCATAATTGGTTGGCGATTGATAATGTGGTCATCAATAGGGGGATTAGTTTTGGGTGGCTGGGTAGTCTGCCGGGGTGGATGATGGTTGGTATTTTGGGAGGATTATTAATTGGTTTATTAACCACAGCTAATAATTCGCCAGGATGGTGTTTGATAATAATTGGCGGGGCGGTTAACTTACTTGACCGGATCAAATTTGGAGGGGTGCGAGATTATTGGAAATTGGGACTGGGAATATATAATAATCTGAACGATTGGATAATTGCAATCGGGGTGGTATGGTTACTAATAGGTTTATGGAATCAGCAGTTAAAATTGTCTATCAAAAAAACGGCTTGATGGTTGTTAGTAAACCAGCGGGAATGGTGACGACTAATGAAGGCCGGCAGGTAGCTGATGGAAGTCTTGAAGACTGGTCACGAGAAAGGGGGAATAAATTGGAAAGAGCCGGAATTGTACATCGTTTAGATAAGGGGACATCGGGGCTGGTGATGATAGCTCTTAATGAAAAGGCGTTGGCTTTGGCAAAGAAGCAATTTTTAGATCGAAGAGTAGAAAAGACATATTGGTCATTATTGTCTGGAATTGTGCCGAGAGAGGGAGTCCTTAATTTTCCGATTGGAAGAAGTAGGCGGGGTTTTGGAAAATTTGCGGTTGAAGTGGATGGTAAGGTAGCAAGGACGAATTATAAAGTGAAGAAGATTTTTTTTGATCCAGACAATAAACGATTTTATAGCTTAGTTGAAGTAAAAATTGAGACTGGTCGGACTCATCAGATACGGGTACATTTTAGTTTTTTAAAATTGCCAATAGTTGGTGATAAGTTGTATGGGGGAGAAGTAATTGAGGGTTTGGATCGGCAATTCTTACAGGCGATGGCTGTGTCTTTTGATGACCCGATTTTAGGTAGTCGAGTCAAGGTTGAGGATGAATTGTCGGAAGATTTAATCAGCATTTTAAGTCGATATGAAGAAAAATAGATGGGTAGCGATGGTGATAATTGGGGTGTTATCGGTGATCTTGGCAATGAAGGTGACTTCGATATTTAGAAATAGTTGGGATGGTAAAACTGATATGAGAATTGGAATGGTTGATGACAAAGGTTTGAGAATTGTGAATATTTCGCCAGAGAGAAAAATGATTAGTATCTTGAAAGTCGATGGTAAAGCTACTGTTTGGATACCCGAGGGGCTGGGGTGGTATCGATCTGACAAGGTGAGAGGAATTTTGATCCAGGAGGATAAAAAAGAATTACTAAATAAAATATTTTTTTATAATTTTGGTTTTACTCCAGATATAATTTGGAACGACATCGACTCTGAAAATTGGATGGAAAAGGGAAATTTAATCAGAAAGTTGGGGATGAGTAACTTTTTGGTATTTAGAAAGCAAAGTCGGTCGATGGTGATAAACGAATCGGTAATTGAGGATGATCTAGACAATAAATATTCTTTTTTACAAGATATAATTCCTAGGGATTTTTCGGATATGAGACGGGTGAGTGAAGAAACCAGAATAGGAGTGTTTAATAGTAGTCAGGAAAATAAATTGGCGGCTTTTTTGGCAGATCGATTGGTGTGGTCAGGTTTAAATGTGACGACGGTAGAGAATTCGAGTGATAAGGTGGAGGGATGTCTGATGATTAGCCATGATGTTAATAAGATTTCATCATCAACAGTTGGGCTGATTCGACAAATATTTGGCTGTCAGGAAAAGTCGGATTTAAACCTGGATGATCAGCAAATAGATTTGTATTTTGGGCAAGATTACGTTTCAATGTTAAAATACAGTAACTATGTCAGGTCATTCTAAATGGGCGAATATAAAGAGTCGGAAGGGGGCTCAGGATAAGAAAAGGAGTGAAGCTTTTACTAAACTGTCAAAAAATATTATGACAGCGATTCGATCCGGAGGGGGTAATACCAATCCAGAGGCCAATATTGGCCTAAAAGTGGCGATCGAAAAAGCTAAGGGTAGTAATATGCCCAAAGAAAACATAGAGAGACTGTTGGTTAGATTTGAAGAAAGAAAAAACAATTTAATCAACTGTCTATTTGAAGGATTTGGACCACAAAGTGTCCCGTTGATGGTGGAGGTAGAAACTGATAATAAGAATCGAATAATCTCGGAAATTAAAAATATTTTTAAAGTTAATGGTGGTAATTTGGGCGAAAATGGTTCGGTAGCTTATTTGTTTGACAGGGTAGGGGAGATTGAGATTGAAAATTTGACTCCAGAAGCCGAGTTTGATTTGATTGAAGTTGATGGAATAATTGATTTTGGAGAGGGAGTGATTTTTACAAAAACAGAGATGATTAATGAGGTGGTGGGCAAAATCCAACAGAAGGGATTAGTAGTAGGGAATTATGGCATCATTATGAAAATCAGAATGCCGGTAATATTGAATAGTGAGGACGAGGTGGCCAAAGTTCTGGATTTGATTGAAGAACTGGAGGAGTTGGATGATGTAATGTCTGTTTATTCTGGATTTGATTTAAAAACATAGATGGTGCCAAAACGATTCAAATATATTATTTCTTCGGCAATATGTGGCCTGTGTTTTTATCTTTTTTTGTGGTTACCTTTTGATTCCAGATGGTACGGATTAATTACCGGGGTGGTGTTGATGATTTTTTGTTTTTGGTTTGGATTGGGGATTATTTTTGAGCAGTCGATTTACACCAGATTAATGAGCATTTTACTTCCATCAATAATGTTTGTCGGTTTTGGATTATTTGCGGTATTGTTACCTTTGGATTGGTGGTGGGCATTGGTAATTAGTCTACTGTTTGGTAGTTTAATGTATGTGTTGTTTTTGGTTGAAAATGTGTTCTTAGTGGCAATTGGTTATAAAACAGTGCCTTTGTATCGGGCGGCGTATACAGTGAGCTTGATGTTGGTGATGTTGGCTTCTTTTTTTATATTTAATACTATCTATTCCTTTAAGCTAAGTTTTTGGATAAATAGCTTGTTAATATTCGTTGTCTCAATGCTAATCTTTATGTATCAATTTTGGGTAATTACCATTGAATTGGCGGATGATGGTAAATCCAAAAACATGTGGATGTATGTGTTGGTGCCGGCATGGTTAATAACTCAAATGGCATTGGTATTTTCTTTTTGGCCAAACAAAATTTTTAATGGATCAGTCTATTTGGTATCGGTAGTTTATGTGCTGTCTAGCTTGATACAGGCTGATGTTCGCGATAGGTTGTTTAAGCGAACATGGACGACGTTTATTTGGATTGGGGGAGCAATTGTTTTGGGAATTATTTTGGCAACCACTTGGAGATAAGCCACATTTGTTTAACAGATAGGGGAGTTGCAAGTCGAGAAATGGCCAGTTGTGGCCATGAAAGAATAATGGCTAATATTTAGCGTTCATTACCACCCCCAGCAGAATATTAATTAAATAAATAATTGGCAGGTATTGGTAAAAAAATAAGGTGTGGGTGCGGGTAGGGAAGAGGAGTGACCTATAATAATTAGTCCTATAATATTAATAATATTTTCACGATATGGCCTATAATTTTCACAAATATAGTGATATACAATGATATAGTCTCGGTGGATAACTATAATTGTTGTCAAAAGACCGAAAGTAGTGCCAGAAGGAGAAGGTAGGGAGTAGTTCGGAGTGTAATATTTTTCTTAAATATTTATTATTGGGATTTATGGTGATGTGAGTGGTTGATGGTTAATGATTACTTCCCCAGGGAGACTATCTCAAAATTGATATGTCGCACAATGTATCTTTTGCGACTACTCTTAATTTGTAACCAGAGGGGAGTGGTATTTTTTATTTTTATTATTTTTATTATTTTTCAAAATTTTTATTTATATTTCTGATAGGTGGGATTGTTTGGTTAATAACAATGAGCATATTCTCTATTTTGTTGATGAGACTGTAAAAATTGTTTTTAGGTTCAAAATTTGCAGATTGACTTCTCTAGGAACAAAATTGGGAGAATATATTAAATTATGCGTAAAGATAGGATAAATGTATATTGACATCACCAGAGGCTCTAGAATTAACGTTTTTAATTTTGGGGTGTTAAGATAAGATCATGACTAGTGATTTGTCTGAGCTGACCCGTATTTTTTTGGAATATCTGGAAATTGAAAAGAATTGCTCTCGGTTAACCATTAGAAACTATAAACATTATCTAGAAGTGTTGATAGATTTTTTAAATGATAAAAATTCACGAACGCCAAGGATAGACGATATTAATAACGAATCAGTGCGCAGTTTTAGATTATTTTTATCAAGACAGTTAGGAGTGAGTGGTGAAATGAAATCGGTGACCCAGGGGTACTACATAATCGCTTTGAGGTCATTTTTGAAATGGTGTGTAAAAAATGATGTGAATTGTTTGGCGCCGGAAAAGCTGGAAGTACCAAAAAACAAGGATCATTCTTTGAAATTTTTAGATGAGGACCAAATGGGTCGCTTATTAAATCAGCCTTTGTTGTCTTCCAAAAATGGTCTTAGGGATAGAACGATCTTGGAGTTGTTATTTTCGACCGGGCTAAGAGTATCTGAGCTGGTGTCGCTGAACCGAGATCAGATAGATCTAAAGTCTCGAGAATTTGGGGTGATTGGTAAGGGTGGAAAGTTGAGAGTGGTTTTTGTGACCCATGAGGCGGCTAGCTTTCTGGAGAGATACCTTCGGTCCAGAATTGATAAACATAGTCCCCTCTTCATTAGAACCGGAGGGAAAAAGGAAATCACGACCTCAGATGAAAAAATGAGATTAACACCCCGGTCGGTTCAAAGGTTGGTAAAACATTACGTGACATTAGCAAAATTGCCGGTGATGGCGACTCCCCATACCTTGCGACATTCAATGGCCACTGACCTGTTGAGAGCCGGGGCTGATTTAAGGTCGGTCCAAGAGATTTTGGGACATAAAAACATTGCTACTACTCAAATTTATACCCACGTCACTGATGCTAGATTGAAGGAAGTTCATGAGAAATATCACTGGGGCAATAGGAAAAAATAGTGTGTAACGGTTACATCCTATAAAGGGAGGGTAGATTAGTTATAAGAGAAGGAGGGGTGATAGTGGGAGTCGTAAGTAGAAAAATGCTAATTATTGCCGTATTTGTGGATATAAATACGAATCTAACCTTCGTTAGCAGTCTCGATATTGAGTGCTAAAAGGTACTATCTTATATTATGGATCTTATAATATTACATTTACTCCCCTACCCTATTTATCCTATATTATTTTGTAGCAATTGGTTCAGGTGCTAGGATGCGTTTCATGACGGTTAAGGCGCTGACTTTATCGTCACCGGTTTTAAAGCGCATTAAAATGACACCTTTGGTGTTGCGACTGAGTATGGGGATATTTTTTAGAGGTAGGCTGATAGTGACTGCTTTCTTGGAAACCAAGATAATATTTTCATCTGACTCGGTTACCACTTGAGCAGCGGCGATCAAACCGGTTTTGGGTGTCAGGTTGGCTACCTTAACACCAACTCCACCTCGTTTTTGAAGCGGGTAGAGGTAGACATCGGAACGTTTTCCAATACCATTTTCGGTAACGACTAGCAGATGTCGGAAAAATGATCCTTTTTTCTCTTTGGCTAGGGCGGCTATGGATTGAGGAATGATGTCAAGTCCAACTAGATAGTCGGATTCTTTGAGAAGAACTCCACGCACACCCCGGGTGTGACGTCCCATTGGTCGAGTGTCGGATTCGTTGAATCGAATACATTTCCCGTTATGGGTGACCATGAATATTTGGTCATTACCAGAAGTTAGCTTGGCCCAGATTAATTGGTCAAGCGGGTCTAGTTTGATAGCAGCCAAACCACTTTGGCGAATATTTTTAAACTTATCGATGGTAGTTTTCTTAATGGTGCCGTTTTTGGTGGCTAATAGAATGTAACCTTGGGTGGTATGTTTGGTAATCGGCAAAACAGCCTGAACAGTTTCTCCTTGAATAATGTTGATCAAGTTGATGACGGCTTGGCCTTTGGCTTGACGGTTGCTTTCAGGAACGTCCCAGACTTTAGTTTTGAAACAGCGACCTTTATTGGTAAAGAAAAGCAGATCGTCGTGAGTATTGACAGAAAACATACTCTCGATCTCATCTTCTGATTTGGTGGTCATGCCAATAACACCAACTCCGCCCCGATTTTGGAGACGATAGGTGTCATTTTGGACTCGCTTGATGTAGCCGGTGCGGGTAATGGTAATTAAACTAGGTTCGTTGGGAACCAGATCTTCTTCACTAAATTCATCCAGGCTTTTGACGTAGATTTTGGTTTTTCGGGGGTCAGAGTATTTTTCACTGATTTCCTGATTTTCAGCCTTAAGAACGGTAGTCATTTTTTCTGGAACGGTGATGATCGAACTCAGATCATCAATAATTTTTTTGACCTCAGAATATTCATCTTCAATTTTTTGTCTTTCCAGGGCAGCTAAGCGACGGAGTTGCATTTCTAAAATGGCATTTGCTTGCAGGTCGGTAAACTTGAATTTTTTGATAAGATTTTCCCGAGCTTCGTCGGTATTTTTTGAGGCTCGAATAGTTTTAATGATTTCCTCAATCGCATCTAGAGCCATTTTTAAGCCCTCAAGAATGTGGGCCCGCATGAAGTTGCTTTTGAGATCAAAGATGGAGCGACGACGAACAACTGCTTCGCGGTGACGCAAAAAGAGCAACAGCATTTGACGAAGGTTTAATGTTTGGGGAACGTTGCTAACTAAAGCCAAAAGATTGGCGGAATATGAAGACTGAAGAGCGGTGTATTTGTAAAGCTTATTGAGAATGCTTTTGGGTTTGCCAATCTTTTTAATTTCAACCACCACCCGAATGCCATGTCGATCTGATTCGTCGCGAAGATCGGAGATGCCGATAATCTTTTTGTCACGAACAAGATCGGCAATTTTTAGAACTAATTCTGATTTGTTAACTTGGTAAGGCAACTGGGTGATGATAATTCTGATTTTGCCGGATTTGGTTTCTTCAATGTTGGTTTTACCCCGAACCATGAATTTACCGCGCCCGGTTTGATACATGTCGATAATCCCCTGTTTACCAAATATTTCACCACTAGTGGGAAAATCAGGTCCATTGACTAATTTAATTAAATCTTCAATGGTGGCAGTGGTTTCCAGATTAAAGCGAACTTTTTCTAATTCCCTGACCGGGCGAAGAACTATTTCTTGGGTGGTGAGTGATTTGTTGGAAAGAGATTCGATAGTGAGCGGGATTTCGATTCTTTCCATTTTGACTTTGTCCAGCATTAAGTCAAGGGCGGAACAGATTTCCTTAAGATTGTGGGGTGGGATTCTGGTGGCCATACCAACCGCAATGCCTTCAGCTCCATTAAGAAGTAGATTGGGGACACGAACCGGCAGGACGGTGGGTTCTTTGGTACTGGCATCGTAATTGTCCATCATATCGACAGTGTCTTTATTGATGTCGGCCACCATTTCTAGAGTCATTTTGGCCATTTTGGCCTCGGTATACCGCATGGCAGCCGGAGGATCACCGTCAATGGAGCCAAAATTACCCTGACCTTTAACCAACAAATAGCGCATCGAAAAATCTTGGGCCATCCGGACCAAAGCACCGTAGATGGAACTGTCGCCGTGAGGATGGTACGATTTCATGACATCACCAACGACTGCGGCACACTTGACGTTTTTGCCGGTGGCAGTGAGACCCATTTGGTTCATGGCATAAATAATGCGACGATGAACAGGTTTAAGACCATCACGAACATCGGGTAGAGCCCGGGATACAATCACCGACATGGAGTAATCAAGGTAAGATTTTTCCATCTCCGGAACAATATCGACATCGATCAGGTTGCCGGTATTGTTGACGAAAGCGGGAGTGTCTTTGACAATGGTGTTTTTGGTTGTATCTTCGGGCATAAGGTTAGATTATCCGGTCTGGTTCTTCTGAACCGGAAGATAACTTATAAAATGCTTTGGATAAATCATCGGCATAAACTCCTAGTTTTTTACATTGGTCATAAACTCGGGCGGTTGCTTCGAGAGTGGTGTTGAATTGTGGTAAAGTGCCATTCATTTCAGCTCTTTGACGGCTCGTTAAGAATTTAAAATTTGAATCAGAACGGGCATAATTAGCTATTTCTTGGGATACTTTTGTTGTTTCTTCCCCTGGGGACATTGTTTGCCGATAATCAGCAAGATTTTCAAACTCGGAAGCCATAAATCGGCCAAATTGAACCCCGATCGCTATTCGGGTGGCTGATTCAAGGTCTCCCATGGGCGATGAGTTGGGTGATTCTATTGGAGGGGGTGGATTTTTGGCAAAGTGTTTTTCAATATCATCCTTAGAGTAGTTCCCATATTGACTGAGGATTTGCTTATCTTTTTCTAACTTGTCTTTTTGGTCCTGTTGGCGGGCTTGTGCGATTAAATCAACTAGAATTTGGGCTTGTTGTTCTAGAGGACTTTGTTTATTTTCGACGTCTGATTGTGTTTCACTCATTTTGGTAGTTTAAATAATAATTAAGGACGGTATTGTTCTGAAATTTTAATGATTTGATTATTTAAGGTTTCGACCCAAAAAGGATTATCAGGAATTTGGTTGATTAGATCGTTGATGGTGATGGGGCGAAGGTGAAGATTCTGCTGATTCCAGTCGATTATAAAAAGACCGGCGTCGGTTGATAGTGGAAGTGTTTGGATTTTTGGGTCGGAATTGCGAATGTAATAACCGTTGGGAAGACAGTCGCTGACGTCTGGTGGACAGTATTCCCCATCTTCTCGAGCAGCCTTATTTCCCTCTTCACCAGTTAACCATTCCACATAATCGATATCTAAAAAAGCAGTGTTATCTTTTAGATAGGCTTTTTTGATAAAGGCAATTTGTCTGGTGCTCTGGAGATTATTGGTAGTTGGAGTTGGGGTGACAAGTTGGTTGTCGGTTGTTTTACCACAAGCACCCAGCAAGAAAATGGAGGTTAGAAGTAAAAGTAATTTGGTAGTTGGTCTGGTCATGGTTTAGATATCAAGGGTGGCTAAATGGGCGTGAGTAACAATAAACTTTTTTCGGGGGGGGACATCTTCGCTCATTAATATTCGGAAGGTTTCGTCAGCTTTTTCGACATCTTTGATAGAAATTCTTTTTAGAAGACGGGTTTCGGGGTTCATGGTGGTATCCCAAAGCTGGACGGGATTCATTTCTCCCAGACCCTTATAGCGCTGGATATCAAAAGTAGAAGGAGCAATTTTTTTTAAATAGTCTTCTTTTTCTTCGTCGGTATAGACATATTTAACAGTTTTACCTGATTTGATGCGGTAAAGTGGTGGCATAGCGATGTAGACATAACCATTATCAATCAGACCCGGCAGGTGGCGATACATAAAAGTTAAGAGAAGAGTGGCGATGTGAGCTCCGTCGACGTCGGCATCGGACATCAGAATAATCCGATGATAACGGAGCTTGTCAATATTGAATGTATCCCCTATCCCCATACCCAAGGCAATAATTAGATCTTTTAATTTATCAGAGCCAACAATTTTGTCCAATCTCATCCCTTCGGTATTTAGAGCCTTGCCCCAGAGAGGAAGAATGGCTTGAAATTTACGGTCCCGTCCTTGCTTGGCAGAACCTCCAGCCGAATCACCTTCGACAATATAGATTTCACATTCTTCGGGATGTTTTGATTGACAGTCAGCTAATTTTCCGGGAAGTCCCATGGAATCGAAGGCACCTTTGCGCATGATGGCATCTTTGGCTGCTTTGGCAGCTTTTCTGATTTGAATGGTGAGTAGAGTTTTGTTGATGATAGCTTTGGCAATGTCGGGATGTTCTTCGAAGTACATTTCCAATTCTTCTCTAACAATTTTGGTCATTAGAGGCTGGATTTCCGGATTACCCAACTTGCCTTTGGTTTGACCTTCAAACTGAAGATCCTTGCTTCCCATCCGTAAAGAAAGAACGGCGGTCAAACCTTCACGAACGTCATCTCCGGTGATATTATCGTCTTTACCCTTGAGGAGTTCTTTTTTGATAGCATAATCTTTGATTACTTTGGTGAGGGCAATTTTAAAGCCTGTTAAGTGGGTACCACCTTCGTGGGTGTTGATGATATTGACAAAAGAAGGAGTGTTTTCTTGAAAGGAGTCGTTGTATTGGATAGCGATTTCAACATCAACTCCATCTTCGTTGCGATGAAGATAGATCGGTTCATGAAGAACGGTTTTGTTTTTATTAAATTCCTTTAATAAGGATAAAATACCACCTTCGAAATAATAGTGATGTTCGGAACCGGTTCGATTATCGAAAAAATGAAGATAGACTTTTGAGGTGAGATAGGCGTGGTCTTTGAGAGACTTAATAATTGTTTTGTTATCAAATTCCAGAGAATCCTTGAAAATGTCTGGATCGGGATAAAAAGTGACCGTGGTACCATTAACACTAGCTGGAACTAGATGGCGAAGAGAGACATTGTTGGATTCGGGAATTACTACCAGCTTGGTTTTGGTTGAACCGCGGGTAAAATCAATGAAGTGAATCTTATTATCACGACGAACTTCAATCGAATAATATTTGGACAGAGCATTAACACAAGTTACTCCAACACCATGAAGTCCACCAGACACTTTGTATGCGGTGCCTTCGAATTTTCCACCGGAGTGGAGAGTGGTCATGATAACTTCGACGGCGGGTTTTTTGTACTTCGGCATGATGTCGATAGGAATACCCCGACCGTCATCAGCTACGGAAGCAGAACCATCAGCGTTGATAACTACCCAGATATTATGGGCAAATCCTCCGAGGGCTTCGTCAATTGAATTGTCGATTACTTCCCATAGACAATGATGAAGTCCGCGAACATCAGTTGAACCAATGTACATGGCCGGACGCTTTCGGACAGGTTCTAGCCCTTCAAGAACTACAATTTGATCACTGGTATATTGTCGGTCGTCTGACATGGGGAGTTAAGGATTTGAAGCTAAAATGATTATATTTTTCCAGTTCATAGAGATAATATGATTTTATCAGAATAAATTAGCTTTACAATAAGCAAATATGCCGTATCTATAGGCAATAAATATGGTAACATAATAGGTCAAAGTGAGTCAAAAACAGATTAATTTTTGCCTATCTTTAGCTTGTTTATTATGTCAAAAGCGATAATGGCGGTGGCGACCAGTACGTTGAGACTTTTATTGATGCCATACATGGGAATTTCTACCGTTATATCGCATTTTTTTAGGACTGAGTCCCCTACTCCATCTGATTCGCTGCCAGCAATAATGGCGACAGGACCAGTGTATTTTGCTGAAATATAATTGAGGCTGTTGACGGATTGTTCACAGGCTACTAGCTGATAACCCTCTGTTTTCAATTGGCTTAAACAGTCTTGAGTTTGATCAAAATGTTCCCAGGGAATCCATTTCCAGGTGCCAATACTACTCCGATGGATTTTTAAATTGGGAGGTGTAACAACCGGACCGCAAAGATAAATTTTTTGGGCACCTAGGGCGTCGGCCAGACGAAAGAAAGAGCCGATATTGTAGGTATCTAAAACACCATCCAAGACTAAGACAAGGGGGTTGCGCTTAATTTGGAGTTGTTTTTTTTGTGATTCCCCTACCCCACTTTGACGTAGTTGGTGAGAATTGAGATGATCCATGGGTGGTATTTTACAACAAACCCCGCAGTTGCGGGGTTCATCGTTTTGGGGAAGAGGTTCTATTTAGTTACAACCACCGGCTGCAGCCGCAGTGGAGGGTAAATCTGCCAAGACAGTTTTACATTCTTTGGGAGGATTGCTAAAGGAGGCACAGACAGCCTCTTTAATTGCATTGGGAGTGCGATATTTATCTTGGGTAATAACAACTTTATTTTCGAATTTAAGTGCACCTTTGCCATCATTGGTATAAGCGTTTTCGGGTGGAAAAGCTTGATTATCGAGCATCAGGGTTGGTGAGCCACTTATTTTGTACTGGCTGGTGAGGGCAATCTCTTTTTCAATTAAGCCAGCTGCTTCTTTATTAAAGCACTCGGTAATTTTGGCAGTGTCAAAGCCGGCTTTTTTGGCCTGTTCTTCCCAGCAGGCATCAGCATTTTGAGATGTACAGCTTTGATTAACGTTCATAACAAAGCTCCACCAGTCTTTTTTATTTTCAGTTTGATTCCAGGCACAAATTTCTCGGACATTCTGATTGGCTTCTTGGCGACCATGAAGAGAGGCATAGTAAACATCACCAATTTTTAGGTATTGTTTATCATCAAGACATTGTGTAGTTAGGTTGTCAATGTATTTTTTACATTCAGCCAAAGTTTTGAATGGAGCTTGAGGATTGGTGATATAGGTGGGGCATTGAGCGACATCAGGTGACCGGCTTTTACAATAGGAATTGATGTCGGAAATTTTGTCAAAAATATATTGAGGCTTAATGTTGGCTTTATCTCCAAGCAGGTCAACGACGGGTTTGATCACATCCTCAATTTGATTGCCGTAAGGACAAAAACTCATCACATAAAACTGAAAAGAAGGACGGTTACTTTTGGTGGTTTGAAAATTGACAGCGTTGGCGGCATTGACGGCTGGGGTTGCGGGTGAAGTATTGCCAGTGAGTTTGGATTTGGTCCAAGAGACGCCTGAATAGAATGAAGTTGCAGCCAATAGGATGGCGAAAAAAATAACTCCGGTCGGGTGGATTTTAAAGTATTTAATTTTTTTATCCATTTATAATTTATTAATTAATAAGATTTATTATAATAGCACACGAGATTATTTGTCGGCGGTTGAAATGGCTCCGACCGGACAGGAATCGATGGCATTGTTGATGCTGTCGGTAATACTTTCTGGTTGCTTTTTTACTGTGGCTTTGTAGGTTTCGGTGTCAAGTTCAAATGTTTCGGGATCGATTAAAGGACAGGTGTTGCAACCAATACATTTGTCTGGATCAATGGTGATTTTGAGTGGCATTTTTTTATAAAAATTAATTATTAAGTAGTCATTATAACAGTTCTAAATCGTGTTTATTTTGATGTAATTTGAGAAATGAGCCGGCTGAAATAATGGCATCCAAAATAAGATTAATTCTGTCTTCGGCTTCGTCTCGGGTAAGATTTTTTAAAGTTCCTGGAAAATAGTGAAAAATTTCATTACGACCAAATTTCCAAGCATTCCATAGCTTTTCAGCTAACTGCTCACCGTTCTCATCGATATCAATTAACTTTTGGTAAATCGAAAATCGCTTGTATCGAAGGGAGGGGTTTAGAGTTTTTCCGACTCGGAAGCGGTCGCTGTGGTAGCTGTAGTCGTCGATAATATTAATTTTTAGAAAGAAATCTTTGAGAAAGCCTTCGTAAGCTTTGGCGGCCGGAGAGACAATGAAAGAATAATCGTAAATGTGGTCTTGTTGGAGGACGGTAAAAATGGTCTTGATATCTGAAATTAGCTTGTTTTGTTCTTGATTAAGATAGGGTTGAACCAGAGTAAATTTGTCCATGGGTGATTGATGATTAGCCTAGGGATTTAAGTAAAAGATAGAGGAAAATAAAGCAGAAAATGGTGAAAACGGCCAGATAATATTTAAGATAACTAAGTGGAATTTGCTGACTTTCACGAGCAAAGAGCCATTCTTGTAAGTGTTTAGGATTAGTCTGGAAGTCGTGATATTCATCAATTAGAAGATGGAGATTGAGCGATACGATGAAGGCTTTGGTAAAAGAGCCACTGCTGCTGGTGAGGACAAAGACAGTAACCAGGGCGAGAATAATTTGGAAAAAAAAGTGATGAAAGATAAGACTGGTGTGATTTTTATGGGTTGATTCAAGCAGTTTTAGAAGGGATCGATAGTCACGGTTTGCCAGAGCTTGTTGGGCGATTTTACTTTCATCAAGATTTGGCCTGAGATAGAGCCAGTAGATAAGATGGTCAAGGTCGAGAAAGAAAGCACCTAGCCCTAATCCCAAAAACAAACCAATAAAACTAATAAAAGCAACTTTATTAATAATCCAATAGAGACTAACAGCGGCCAAAATGACGGTGAGTGGGCGAAGGTGATGATTTAACTCGAGTTTCACAGATTAATAATATCAGATGCACTATTATTCCAAAAATTTAAACGTTGACAGAATGCGGTCGATGTTGGAGGCAATTAGATAACTTTGACTGGGGTTATAAGAAAATTGGTACATTTTTTGTTCATAGATAGTGCTATAGGTGATGATTGACATTTGATTTGGTTGGTCGACAATTTTTTTGATCCATTTAATTTCGTTTATGATGGTGGAATCGCCTGGAAGATCTGATTCTTTTACTGTTTTTTGAGGGGAAGATACGGTGAGGTGGAGATACTGAGGAGTGGGAGGTAGGGTTTGCCAAGTTATTTTGCAGGATGAATTTAATTTTCCGGAACAGGTTTCAAGGTTGGGGAAAAGCCAGGGGGGGTAATGAAGTTGAAAATGGAAACGACTCTGATAATCAGCCCAACCAGTAATGACTTCTGAAATTGGAGAAATCTGGGACAAGATAATGAGTTGAGGGCAATTGGTTAAAAGTTGGCATTTGAGAGTGGAGTTGCTGTGTCCGATCTTACCACTAAAGGTGACCTGGCGGTTGATCATAGAGGAGAGGTTGGCAATTTCAGGATTTTTTATGGGGACACTTTGAATAGTTTTTGATTCAACAGAAGATAGAAAATATTGACTGGTGGTAGGGTCGCCGGTTAAATAGTATTTAACGTCCTGAAGGTTTGGTTGAAAATGGTTGGTCCCAATTTTGTAGCCAGGATCATTAATGGTGACTGGTGGATAAAAACGATTAATAAGAACTAGGACCAGGGTAATTAAACTTAAGCCCCACAGAATAAATAATGTTCGTTTCACAGACTAGTCTAAAACAAATTGGCGAGAAATTCTAATTTGATTATCTAATTATTCGTAGCGGAGAGCCTCGATCGGAGAAAGTTTGGAAGCTCGACGGGCAGGAGCAACTCCGAAAATAATTCCAACCAGTGCTGAAACACCAAAGGCGATAGCCACGGAATCAAAGGTCACTTTAGCTGGGAAAAATTTGTTAATAACAAAGGCTCCGAAGCTACCCAAAAAGATGCCAATAATTCCTCCAATACTAGATAAAATTATAGCTTCAATTAAAAACTGAATCAGAATAGCTCGAGGATAGGCTCCGATGGCCTTACGAAGCCCGATTTCCCGGGTGCGTTCAGAAACGGTGACCAACATAATATTCATGATGCCAATGCCACCGACTACCAGAGAGATAGCGGCGATTCCGGCCAAGCCAACAGTCAGAACTCCGATAATAGAATTGATGCTGCTTAACAATTGGCTACTGTCAAATACAGTGAAGGCGTCTTTATCAAATTTTTTTAACATAACTTGGGTGACATCAATTTTAGTTTGAGGTACCAGATCTTTGTTGGCGGTTTTAATAAGCATTTGGTTAACTGTTTGGTTGCCGGTAAAATCGAAAACGTTTCCAATGGGGGTAAAGGCATATTGATCAACATCTGGTCCGCCAAAACTACCGCCTTTTTTATCCAGGACACCAATCACTTTCATGTTTTTACTTTTGACGATTATTTTTTTACCTAGGGCAGAACTGTTGGGGAAAAGGTCGTTGGCAAGACTATGTCCTAGAACAATAACATTAGCCTTTTTTTCATCTTCTTCTTTGGTGAAAGAACGACCGTTACCACTTGAAGGTAGATAATTGGAACTGGAAGCATATTGGTAGGTAGATCCGAGAATGGTGACGTCTGATTTAGTTTTTTTTGATGATTTAATTTCAACCATGGAGACAGCCACTGGGACAATGGTGGCATTCTTAATTGCTCTTTTTAAAGTCGAGACATCAGTCAGGCTAAAGGAGGTGGAGACAAATCGTCCCCCTCCTCCACTGCTATTAAAACCACCATTGTCATTGAATATTTTGCCAGGAGAAATAAAAACGGTGTTGGCGCCTAGACTGTTAAATTGTTCAGTAACGTAATTTTTTAGGCCATTGCCAATAGCGGTCAGTAAAATGACGGAAGTGACGCCAATGATGATGCCTAATGAAGTTAACATGGTCCGACCTTTGTTTTTCAGAATGGAGCGAAAACTTGATTTTATAAGATCATCCAGGGATGGCTTTAACATGATTATTTATTTTGAATGTTAACTTTTCCGTCTTTAATGATAATTATTCGATCGGCCTGTTTGGCCAATTCAATATCGTGAGTAACTAAAACAATGGTTCGTTTTTCGGCTCGATGAAGGTGGTGGAATAATTCCATGACGTCTTTTCCGGATTTGGAATCGAGATTGCCGGTTGGTTCATCAGCCAAGATTATTTTGGGATCGTTGATCAGGGCTCTGGCGATAGCCACGCGCTGTTGTTGACCTCCGGAAAGTTGTGAGGGGGTGTTTTTTAATTTGGTTTCTAATCCAACTTTGGTGAGCATCTCGATGGCCAATGGTTCTCGTTGTGATTTGGGAATATCGGAATACAGTAGGGGGAGAGTGACATTTTCCAATGAGGAAGTTTTGGCTAATAAATTGAATTGTTGAAAAACAAAGCCTAGGGTGACATTTCTGATCCTGGCCAGCTGGGATTCGTTAAGCTGGGAAATATCGCGTCCGTTGAGTAATACTTGTCCGGAAGTGGGATTATCGAGAAGTCCGATAATGTGCATTAATGTGCTTTTGCCCGAACCTGATGGTCCGGTAATAGAGACAAACTCGCCTACTTCAATTTTTAATGAGACACCGTCTAGAGCGTTAAACTGAGTATTGCCCGAAACGTAGGTCTTAACGATATCCTGAAGTTCAAGAACGGGGGGTTGATTAATTTTGGATAACGATGACTTGATCATTGGTGGTTAATCCATCGATAACTTGGGTTGAATCATCGGTCTCGATGCCGGTTTTGATATCATGGCGGACCAATTCTTTGAGATTTTTTAGATATACATATTTTTGGCCATTATCGTCGTTAACGGCGTCGGTGGGGATGGTGAGAACATTATCGGCTTGAGAGAGAACGATAGAGATATCGCCATCCATACCCAGACGATAATCTAAGCCTTGATTGGAGACGGGTAATTCAAAACGAATTTCGTAGACGGTTGAGGTTTGGCCACTGACCGGAGTGAAAGCAATGTAAGTAATTTTGGAGTCGATAGTCAGATCGGGAAAGCTATCTAATTGAAGTTTGACAGGTTGGTCAATTTTTACCTTATTTACCGACTCCTGATCAATCTCAGCTTTAACATATATTGAATTGGGGTTGATAATAGTGAAACTGGCGTTGAGAGGAGTGATGTGGGTGCCGGTGAATGGCTGTTCGATGTTAGTGACAATACCTTCGATGGGACTGGTTAAGACAGCTTCAGAAATGGCCATGTCAGTTAGCTCGTAATTAATGACGGAGTTGTCGAGTGAATATTGGGTGCGATCGAGAATCCGCTGGATAGTGTCGGTGACTAAATAGTTCTCTTTGGTAGTTTTGTAGGTTTCTTGGGTATCGTGAAATTGGCTAAGAGTGGTGCGGTAGTTGTTAAACTGACTTTGAAGACTTTTTTGGAGTTCTTTTTTGTCGAGACTGGCAATGGCTTGGCCTCTTTTTACCCGATCCCCCTTTTTGACTCCAACCCAGACGAGTTTACCGGCATTTTTAAAACGAAGAATGGCAATTTGGTCGGTATCGATGGATCCGGCCAGAATTAGAGTATCGGCAATAGTGCCGATGGTGGGGGTGTAAAGAGTGTGTTTTTTTTGGTCAAATTTGAGGGTAGAGCCTTTGGTTGTTTGGGCGGTAGTTTGTTTTACCAGCATTAAGCCTAAAAATAGGCCAATACCTAGTAATCCGGTAAAAATTAATCGAGAGGAGATTTGCATGGGGTTATTATACCTTAATTGAGGCTAATAATTATGAACTAAGTTATTTTTTTAGGTGGATGCTTCAGTTCTTTTAACTTCCACATAAATAATTTGGCTGGCGATCGGACTAGCCCGGGAGAGTGATCTTTGACAAAATACCGAGCCTTGTCAAGCAATTCTCTTTTGATATTTTTGGCCAGACGAATGTAAAGTGATCGATTGTCCCAATCGTCTAGCTCTTTGGCAAGTTCCAGGCCAAAAGCTTGATATTCTTCGTGGACATACTTTGTTCGTTTTTCAAGAATATCTTTGAATTTAAACAAAGTTTCGGAAATAGCAGTGGGGTGGATTAGTTTTTTCATGATTGGTGGACTCGAGGGGAATTGAACCCCTAATATATCAATGCGAATGATATGTTATACCGTTTAACTACGAGCCCTTGGGTGTATTTTAGCAATTTATGTGGCGATAAGTTGATCGATTTCAGAAATGATTTGGTCGGTAACTTGGCTAATAAGAGGTTTCTCTTCGGGAGAAAAAGATTTTAAAACATAATCTTCTATGGGTATGTTGGGGTTTTCTGGATGACTAATACCGACTCTGATTCGGTTAAAAGCCTTGGTTCCTAATTGCTCAATGATGGAATTGAGGCCATTGTGTCCGGCTGAACCGCGATCAAACTGTTGTTTCCAGTCCCCTACTTTCAAATCAAGATCGTCATGAATGATATAGAGATTGTTTAGGTCAATTTTGTAATAATTTACGATTTGGGAGACCGACAACCCTGATTCATTCATGTAGGTGGTGGGAGTGACTAGTAAGTTGTTGCCGACTCTGGTGACATTGGCTTTTAGTTGAGGTGGGGTGTGAATAACTGAAAGTTGATGCTTGGACAGATAGCTAAGAATAATTTGTTGCCCCAAATTGTGACGGGTGGTAAAGTACTTCTTTTCAGGGTTTCCCAGACCAATAAACAACTTCATAGTTTGATTATACACGATTGTATGTGTATCTAATGTATATATATAATATCCCTAAAGATAGGTTTGATATATTTTTATATGTTCATTAGCAGTCGACCATTTGACTGCTAATTAGGTGGGATCTGATGGGTCACGAATTAGAGAAGTCGGAGAAGGTCGTCTTCGGTGATAATTTTTATCCCCAATTTCAGGGCTGATTGATACTTGTCAGAGTCCGAGGCTTGGTTGCAGACAAGATAGCTGGTGTTGGTGGAAACTGACGTCTGAATTTTACCGCCCCTGTTTTCTATTTGGTCGACAATGGTTTTTCGTGGTTGTGATAGAGAACCGGTAAGGCAAAAAGTTTGTCCGAGTAGTTTTTGGTTGATAACATGGCGATCTTGAAGGGTGATTTGAGAGAGAATCGAGTCTATCCAGTCGCGACGGGATTGAATCCCCTGCCAGACTTTGGTGGCTAGTGTGGTTTGAAAACCGGGCAGTGAGGCTAGTTGTGTTTGGGTAAGGCTGAGGATTTTTTGGGGGGTATCAAAGCCGGCAGTGATAAGCTGAGAGATCCGTTGGGCGGAAAAGTTGGGGATGATGGCGGCATCAAAAACTTGAGTTAAGTTGAGGACTTTTTTTGATTGAATCTGGTGGATAATGTTGCGGGCTGATTTTTCACCTAGATTGTCTAAGTCATGGATATCCTCGGTGGTTAGTTTAAAAAAATCACCAGGCTGTTTGACTCGACCGGCCTGATAAAGTTTATCAATTGTTTTGGATGATAAGCCCTTAATTTCGAGAGTGTCGCAAAAAAGGACTAAAGACCCAATAATTTGGGGTAAACAGCCGGAATAATTGGGACATCGAAGATATTTGTCTTCGACAATAAGTGGGGTGTGACAGGCTGGACAAAATTCGGGGGCTGGTAAATGGCCGGAAGTGACTTTGGAAATTACTTTCTCGATATGGGGAATGACATCACCTCGGCGACTGATTTGAACAATATCGCCAATATTAAGATTCTTTTCTTTGATTAAGTCATAATTTGCCAAAGAGGCATAGGTAATTATGGCTCCGGCTAATTCGACCGGTTCGACTTTGGCCACAGGGGTAATAGTTCCCAGTGGGCCAACTTGCCAAGAGATTGATTGGATGGTGGTCTGGTTACTTTGAGAGGGAAATTTGTAGGCCACCTGACCTTGGGGTCGATTGTTTTTGGAGCCCAAAAGACGCTGAATTTCATTATCATTAATTTTGATTACCAGACCATCGATTTCAAAGGGGTAGGATAATCTTTTGCGGGTTAAATATTTTTGATAAATAGACTCGATTTGGTCAAAAGATTGGCAGAGAATGGTTTCGACTGGAGTGAAACCAAGTGATTTGAGTAATTGTGTTTTATCGATTTCGGTTGGAGGTGAGGGAGAGATGTCGACAGCAAAGAGACTGCAATATTCTGAATATTTACCATCAAGACGTTGGGATAAGCCGGAGGCGGCATTTCGGGGGTTGGAATAAATCTCCCCGCTCTCATTATTTTTTACGAGGTCATTTAATTTTTCGAAATCTGCTTTGGTGACCATGATTTCGCAGCGAATTGATCCGGAAAACCCTTCGGTTTGGCTCAGGGCAGGATGGTTGACAAAATTTTTCATTTTAACGATATTTTGGGTAATGACATCGCCAATACGACCATCTCCCCGAGTGACAGCGTCGACTAAATGTCCGTTTTGATATTCAATTTCGACTGAGATGCCGTCGCATTTTGGCTGAATTACAAACCCACCCCTATCCCCTCCCTTGACAAGGAGGGGCATTACTTTCTTTAGTTCGAAATAATGAACCAAATCTCGATAGTTAGTAACTTTGTTTTGGGAGCCCATAACCATAGAATGTTTTTTTTTGTCAAAGCCAGTATCAAAGTTGGGGTGGCCGGCCTTGGTAAATATTCGATGGTGGGGGTTTTGGTGGCGTAAAATTTCTTCTAGAGTGTCGTAGGTATGATCATCCATGATGGGTTTTCCCGAAGTGTAGTAGGCTTTTTTGGCATTGATTAATATTTCACCCAATTCTTGGGGTGATATTGTTTCCAGGTTGATATCAGAAAGGAGAATCATACAGGGTAATTATACGAAATATTTAGATAGATATTTGGACACTAGACGTTGGCCAGGCAATAGTAGGCACCTTTGGTGGATCCTCTCTTTTCAACCACCTTGTCGTCAATTAATTTTTTTAGATCTCGCCAAATAGTGTCGTCGCTGACCATGGGTAGAAGAGACTGGGCGTCGGGCATGCGCAGACCACCAAATTGTTGCATATATTCAACCAATTTTACTTGTCGATCGGTTAAGTGAACCTGTTTGCCACCAAGCTTTTGTTTGAATTTGATATCCCGGGAAAGGCTTTGAA
>Ga0209800_10000977_pt1 | contig 35087 bp, 57 predicted proteins | sample Higcelweek8metaG_FD_187174 | JGI IMG/M metagenome (GOLD analysis project Ga0209800, IMG submission 187174) | Freshwater pond sediment microbial communities from the University of Edinburgh, under environmental carbon perturbations - High... | ecosystem: Environmental > Aquatic > Freshwater >...
TGATTCAGAAGAAACAGTAGAATTACCACCACATCATGATTATTGTTATGAATGTGGAGCAAAAACATCATTTGGACAAATTAGATTGTCGGACTAGTTTATTCCCGCATTTGAAACAGTAATTTGCATTAATCAATTCTGCAGTTTGCCCACAATTACTACATGTTTCTAATTCACCACTCTTTTCAAAGGTGGTGTTTTCTTTTTTATCTTTTTCCATTTTTCTATGCTCCTTTTTTTGTTATTATTGTTTTTGGTAATGGTGAGGGAAAATTATGAGAGAAGTAATTAAGAACAAACTTATTGAAGTTCGAAACGATTTTGAATCTTTAGATCAATCGAAGCGAAACTCAATGTCTTTATTCCATAAGCACGACTTAGTGTTAACTGGTCCAATCAGAAATAGAATTTTTGCTGTAGAACTTCTATATATGATTGATCTACCAGTTGAGAAATACCTTGATGAGATTCCTGGTATATGTGAAGAAATTGGACTTAAGACAATTGGTGTAATTAGCTATAATGAACTGTTTAATAAAGACATCGAGATTAGAAATTTTGTAATTGAATTAAATTAATTATTTGAATACATGTATCTAAGTTGTTACCAATCACTCAAAAGGTTTTGGTAGGGGGAACATCATGATCAGTAACAACTTACATACATGTATTTTTTTATTAACTTATCTCCAAGCTCTTCTTCTTTGTGGTGAATTAATATAATCAATATATTTACGAACAACTACTTTCCATGGGCTATTCCTTTTACTTCCCTCTTTAAACGCATGAGCATTTTTAGATCTGCAGTAATTTAGTAGCATTTCTTCACTAAATCCAAGTTTCGCCATTTCACTTATGGTCATAATTTCTTTTTCTATTTTTATTCCCATATACTCCATAGCGTTACCCCTTCCGAATACATGTATCTAAACTGACAACCATCCTTATCACCTTTGGGTGGGGGAAGTGGTAATAAAGGTGAATGCCAGTCTACATACATGTATTCAATAATTTAATTAATTACCATTTTGCGTGGTATTACCTTCAAAAAAAATAATGTCATTCACGTTTGTTTCATAAATATCAACTATTTTTAAGATAGTTGATAGTTTAACTTGTTTGAGTGCATTGTAATCAGTCTCTACTCTTCCAAGATGTTCTCTTGATATTCCAATCAATTTAGATGCTTCTTCTAGTGTTAAACCTTTGAGATTTCTAAGTTGTCTTATTGTTAATTTACCATTCATTGTGATATTTATCTCCCTTTACGAAAACTATAAACCATTTATAGTGATATTTCAACATATATTTATCATTTTGTGACATATTTTACTTATTTTATTTACACATTACCATTTTGTGATATAATTATCACAAATAGAGGTATGACATGAGTAAAATTTTCAATAAATCTCATTTTGGGATTAAATTAAAGTCTCTAAGAGAATCTAATAATTTAACTCAGACTGAATTAGCACAAGCTTTAGGTGTTAGACAAACTACTATTTCTAATTGGGAAAAAGGAATAAGAGAGCCAGATACTATAGGTGAAGTATTAAAGATAAGCAATTATTTTAATGTTGAATTAGGATCACTTATAAAATCTGATGAAGTAGATATTTATGGTAATCATAAGGATAATTTAAACTATTTTGCTGATAAACCAGAAATGCTTGAGTTGTATCAACATATTTACGAAAGTGAAACACTTAAGTTATTATTCGATTCAGCAAAGGATCTAACTCCACAAGATTTAGAAATGGTTTTAACTATAATTAAAGGCATTAGAAAAGAAAGAGGTATTGATTAAAATAATTATGTTCGGGGAATTATTTGACGGGGACTTTATGGACTTTTGTAGATGTAATCAGATAGAATTAAAGATTTTAAAAAATGTTGGGAGTAAAATTAAAGGATTTTGTTACTATGATGGGGAAAGTTATAACGTATTTCTAAATAATCGATTCGATAATGTTCAATTAAAAATGACTGTTGTCCATGAATTAATACATATATTAGAAAATCATTTTTCATGTAATCCTATAGATTTATATCAATGTGAAAATGAAGTTGAAAATATTATTAATCAATTAAAATATCGATTTGTCTAAATATGATATCAACACCGATGGGTGCGATATAGAAACGGGGAAGTTTTATGTCAGGAGAAGATCTTTACAATATTTGTATTCAGAATGGATTTGGAATGGGGTTTAATAAGAGCCAAGCTTTGAAGCATTTTACTTTAGCTGCAGCACAGTTAAATAAAGATGAGAAAGTTCTATTAACTTTTATTGGTTTACATAATTTAGTAAGTATGTCAAAACATGAATATAATTATGCTTATATCCTTACTGATAAGAGAATATTGATGGCCCAAAAGAAGTTAATTGGAGAAAACATTCAAACAATCTTATGGGATAACTTAAATGATATTACTTTATCTACAAGTACATTATTCGCTAAGTTAACATTTGATACATTTAAAGAAAAATTCAATGTAGGAAGTGGAGACAAAAAAGCGATCAAGAACGTATATACAAAAGTAAATGAAATATTTCATGAGTTAAAAGCTAACCATAATAAAAATAATGTTGTTCAACAACCAAAATCAGATCCATATGAAGATGTTAAAAAAGCTAAAGAACTTTTAGATCTAGGAATAATCTCTCAAGCTGAGTTCGACCAAAAGAAAAAAGAATTATTACACTTATAAAAAAACACCCCAGCTTGTACCTGGAGTGCAAACAGATCATACCGCGAAAGGTACTTTTTCTGTAAATGTATTATATCAAATTATTAAAATATGGTGAGGGAAAATGATAAAATCAATTTTAAGAAGTTTTATTGGAATTATAAAAAACAACATTGATAATATAGATAAATGGTCACCTATTGTATTTAATATATTAATGTCATTTAATTTAATTGCAATATTGTTTTCTATTTGGAACACTAATTTATATGAATCTGTAGATCCAACAGGTTTTCTAGTAATTCTCAGTATGCAAATTTATACAAGTCTAATAATAGTAATTTCAATATTCTATAATCTAAAAAGAAAAAATGAGCAAAGTAAATTAAATTTTAACGTTTTCCTAATTGTAAGTTTTATAGTGATATTTTCAATACCAATTACATACGTAATTCTAAAAGTAGGTAGAATACTATCGTTAAATGTAGATACAAAAATTGGTTCTCCAGATGGTTGGTTAGGTTTTATCGGTTCTATTATTGGTGGCATTATAACGATGATTGCCGTAGTTTATACTATCCAACATGAAAGATTATTAGATTCAAAAAAAACATTACCTTATTTTAATATAGTTTTAGATGAAAATAATACTATACAAGGAGATGTAATTGACTTATCAAATATCGAATCATTTGGAGTTGTGCCTTTTCGTATAACAAATTCATCTAATTTTAATGCAATTGATTTTAAAATTACTCATATTAGTTTTACTCGGATTGGGATAATGGACAATTTTCCTGTAATTAAAGATATTTATAAAGAGATAATTGATGAAGAATTTTATGGTAATATTTTTTATTCAAAAGAAACTAGAATTTTATATTTACCTATTTCTGAAAATCTTGCCGGTCCTATATATTACAATTTGCTTTTCGAGTTTGAATATTTCGATTTCTTAAAAGTAAAAAAATATAAAGTGCTATCAGTAAATCTTGTAGAAGTAATATTAAAAGATATTAGACGAGATGAACTTGAAATGTTTATTGGTAAAGAAGTTACTTTTAGCATAAAACAAGATAGTTCAACATATAGGTATCTAAATCTATAAATATTTATCTTTTTGAAAGGAGGTTTGCTCTTATGGCTAAAGCAAAAAAGCGTAAAGATGGTCGATATGCTGCAACCATTACCATTGGAGTTAAAAGCAATGGTAGACCAGATTTAATATACATCTATGGCAAAACAATTAAAGAACTAGAAGACAATCGATTAGAAGCACTTTTAAGTTTGAAGAGTGGTACTTACATAAAAAATAGAGAAGTTCATTTCTCTGAATACGCACAAAAGTGGTTTAAAGCTAAACAGTTGAGTCTTTCTAACGCTACCAAGGAAATGTATGCATCTATGATTAGAAAGCACCTACAGCGATTTAATGAGTATTATATAAAGGATATTACACGCTCTGATATCCAAGAATTGATTAATGACAATAAAGATCATCGTAGAACATGTGAAAAGATTATGATCACATTACATCAAATCTTTGAATCTGCATTAGAAGATGAATTAGTCACAAAGAATCCATGCTTAAAAATTGAGTTGCCTAGTAAAACCTATAAAGAGAAAAGAACATTAACAAATCATGAAGATCACCTTAGTGAACTAGCTGATTTTAATCCAAGAGAAAGATGTTATGTATTACTTATTAAATACTATGGATTCAGAAAGCAAGAAGCATTAGCGTTATCTAGGAAAAGATTCAATTTTAAAGAAAAGACAATTACTTTAAAAGATGCAATCGAGTTTATTCATAATCAGGCACATATTAAGGAAACTAAAACCGAGAGTGGTGAACGAAAAGTTCCAATACTATCAAAGGATCTTGAATTCTTCAAAGACTATTGTAATGATCTAAAGAGTGAATGGTTGTTTACTTCCCTATCATCTGGTGAACTAATCTCAGCACAATCGTTTAGAAGGATGTACGAGAGTATTCTCAAGAAGATGAATACAAAGGCAGATGAACTTGAATATCCTCGCTGTGATAGATTAACTAGCCATGTATATAGACATAACTATTCAACGATGTTATATGATGCGAAACTTGGATTAAAAGAGTCTCAATACCTTATGGGTCATAAAAACATAAAGACAACCATGGAGATTTATACTCATTTAGATAAAGAAAACACACATAAATCAGTTGGATCTAAAATTGAAAAATTCATAAAGAAAAACAGTCAATAAGTTTGACTGTTTTTTTGACTGTTTCATATATCAAAATACACCTATTTGACTGTTTTTTGACTGTTTGTACTCACGTTTACTTACGGTTACTTTAGGCAATACCCCTAAAATAAAAAAACGCTTAAACCTTTTAGAATAAGGCTTAAACACTTGTTTTACGATGGTGGCTCCGGCCAGAATTGAACTGGCGACACACGGATTTTCAGTCCGTTGCTTGATTAAAAAAAGCCTTTATTAATAAGGCTTTTTGCTATCAATTAATAATTTTGACTGTTTTTTGACTTTTATAATATTCGTTTACAATTTTTAAATAAATTAAATTGATTTAGAACTAAATGTAACTTTACTTTCTTTATATGAAGTTACTTGTTTATTAGATAGTGTATTCGTATTATTATTATTAATCTCTTTAGGAATATTTCTGCTTGCATTATTCACAAGATTTAATCTTGCATAAATCATATTAATGTCTTCAAATAATTTTTCATTTGTGTTCTTTTTCATAAATTTCCTTTTAACTCTCAGTTACATTTGTACTAATAATCATAGTTTTAGAATGGTTATTCTCAATAATTTTAATAACATTTGTATTTTGCAAAAGTTGAATATAACAATGATGCAAACTCAATATTGCATCCTGAAGCAACTGATCATCTTCAATTGAATTAACCTTTAATCCTAATGATTTACATTTATCAATCATAATATGTCTACTGTGTACTTTTGAATTTTGATTGTCATTAAATTCCTTAACGATAAGATCAATCTTCTCCTTATCAGCATCAACATTATCATCAAACATACATGATCCTAACCACGTCCTTGCAAGTTCACTTGCTAAATCAATAGCATCTATAGCCGTTTTAAGGAAAGCAGCAGGATATTTTTGTAATTTTAAAGCCCAATAACTCGTGTTTTGAGGATTTTTTTCTAAATCTTCTTTTGCATCTTCAAACTCTTTTTTAATATTAATTGCAGATATTCCATTAAATTGTGGATCAATTGGACCTAAACATGAATGACTTCCCATTAAAATCTCTTTAGAAGCGAATGCAATCATAGTACCTGCTGAGAAAGCACTTTGAGGAACAATTACACGAATATCTTTGTTAAATTTTTTTCTTAAATAATTCATTATCGCTTCAGCAGCTGCAGGATCACCACCTGGTGTATGTAGAATTAAATCTAAACCTTTACTACAATCCAAACCTTGGACTGAATTCATAAACCCATTCATATCCGAATCATTTAACTCTATTCCTTTTATACCTGATTTAGTCATGAATGCAGAATAGTATGCAATAGTTTCTCTTTGCGTATAATCAGAAAGGTTTTTCAAATATTTTCTTCTTACTAAATCAAAATCATTATTATTGCTTTGAATCTCTATAAGTATTTCATCCCAACCAGCCATATTTCCCCCTAAGTAATTATATTATTATTATACACACTATTAACCCAAGGTAAACCCAAAAACACCCTTTTTCTTTGGATAGTCACTAATAATACTACTTAATTAATTATATGTCAAATAAAAACCCCTCATTTAAGAGGGGTTAAGCTTCTTCTGGATCGTTATGACCCTTACTTTTTGTTTTTGCTTTCTGAATTGAAACGTATTCTTCTACTCTTTGAACACGATTGTTAAGTTCTTTATGCTCTTCACGATGTTCTTTTTGAAACGCTTCATTTGAATCATTCATTTTATCAATCTTTTTATCAATATTATCCATGGTTGATTGAAGTGTTCCTTCTGCTTTACCTTCTGCTTTAGCTTCAGTTTTAACCTTGGCCATATAACTGAACATACCAATAGCAGCTCCCACCATTACTCCGAGTAGTCCAAATGTTAATCCGCTGTTTGCATCAATCATGCTTTACCCCCATAGTTTTTCACCACGATTAATTCTTCTTTGAACTTCCAAAATCATAGGATCATTCTTTTCAAGAATAAATCCAGTTTCAAGTGTTCCAGTAGACTTTTGCATCGCTTTAATAGTCTGTTTGCCAGCTTTGCCATCAACTGTAATTGATAGGTCTTTTTGAATGGCTTTAATTAAATTAGACCCACTTGTTCCGAATTTAATAAACTTAAATTTTTTAATTAAATCTAAATTGACTTGGCCACTTATTTCACAATCTGGAAACAATTTGTAATAAAGCTGAACTTTATAAAGTGTTTTAGAATCTAGAATACCATTTTCAATTAAAAGCTCATCATTTGGAGGAATATAATCAATTGTATTTGGATCTATCCATTCATCACTACCGATACGTTTTACTCCAATATGCAAGTGAACTCCAGTAGATTTACCGGTAGTCCCAACATGACCAATCAATGTTGATGGACCAATCTGTTGTTTTTTCTTTAATAAAATATCATCTTTATGATAAAGAAAAATAGTATAACCAATTCGTCTATAAATGATACGCGCAAAATTACCGATCAACTTGTCGTATCCAACATTTTCCACTATTCCATGTTCTAATGAAAAAATTGGCCATTTGTTCTTGTACGTCTTAATGTCAATGCCATTATGCATTTTGTAAACTTTATCTATTGGATGGAATCGCATTCCAAATAGATCACCTGGTACGTAGTCAGTACGTCTTAGTAATCCATCTGCTAACTTCATTCCGTAACCTCAGGACCTTTTATATCTTGGTCTTCTTCAAAATGACGTTTTAGTAAAGCTAAGAAATCTTGAATAAAGTTTGTGATACCATCTTCGCCGTATCGATCTTCGTATAATTGAACTAAATCGTTAATTGTTTTCGCAAATGTTGGAACAGTTTGTTTTAAACTTAGCGCTTTCCCATCAAGATATGTTTCGACAACGATATATGCTAACGGAAATACAATGACTCCAACTTGACCAATCAGCATTACTGATTCATTATCCTTGCCATATAAAATAGCTAATATCGAGAATATCAATCCTCCGAGTTGGATTAAAAACTTGCGTGATGTAAATTTCTTTAGAACTTCCATAGTTCTCCTTTCAATTAAAAAAGTCCCGGAGGACTTCTATCTTATCTATTACCTCATTAGGTAATGATGAAATAATTTTTATTTTATTCTCAGCTTTTGCTTTCCAAATATAAAATGCATTAATACTGCTTAACTCAACCCAACTTGCTAAAACTACATTTGAAAAGGATGACATATCTTTATCCATAATTGAACCGATAAATAAACTAATAGTTAACAGAATTGCTAACAGATAACTTAATCGAACTAATTTTTTACTAAACTCTTTATGGGATGATATCTTCGTATCCAATCGATCCTGGTGTCCTTTCCCCACGTACCATGGCAATATAATCAACTAATCGTCCTCTACCGACTTTACCTCCAGAATCAACAGCAAAACTCGTGGTAAAACCACTCTTCCCAAATGTATGAGAAACTTCAGTGATTAACCCAAGTTCAGTTGTTCCATTATCGTCAACAATTGATGCTCCGTCACCTATTAATAAAAAAGGTCTAAAAGGACCTGTGAAACTTTCAAGCTTACCAACACTCTCTAAACGACTAGCAATTGAATCCGCGATACTCGATGCATTCGCTAATGATGTTCCATCTGGCACATCAATAAACAATGTTTTATTCGATTGTAAATTCCAACCAGAATATGACTGAACATCGCGATAGACTTCAACAGTCCAATTACGATCATGAATACATACTTTGCGATACGCTGATTCATCATCTCTTCGAATACTTCGACTGAAGATATCTTTATTTCTTAGAAATGTATATGTTGATTTAGGAGCAAAATACCCATAACTCAAATCACCAATAACAATTCTTCCGTCAGTACTCTCTTCAATCTTCCAGGTAACCATTGTCTTTAGAATTTCATTAATCGCACTCAATATGTCTTTATCTGCAGTAAACCCAAAAGAACGTTGGTTTGAATCGAATTGAACTTCATATTGATCATGAGTCAAGTTAGCATATTCTAGTAACTCTTCAAATATTCCACTGATTGTTTTATAGCTAATCGATTTGTGTGTATTTAAAGTTTGGTCTTTTAAAGCTTTGCCAATGAGATTTCTTCCATCAACTTGAACTGATTCGGATAATACTGAATAGTCTGAATGATCAATGTAAAATGTTCCCATTTCGAAATCTTCTTCATCATCACCCATTGAGAATTTAAATATGACTTTCGCACCAGGTGAAAACAAACTTGAATTTTCACTAATCGCAACATTACCATCAATATCACTGTATTCATTTTTTGGATTTTCCACCGATAAATTAAATGAATATATTGGATTATCTACACTGAACTGAATATTCCCATCTTTCAAATACTGATCCATATTAAATTGAAATTCATAAATTATCATCTTTTGAGTATCATTTGATTTAAATGATCCAATTAATCCAAAACCATTCAATGTCTTTATTTCTAATAGTGAAACATTTGAATCATTTAAAACTTTGTTTTCATTCAACCAATCTGGTGAACTAAAGTATCCATTGAGTTTTTCGCTTGGTTTACCAAACAACTCACCATCTTTAATATAAAATAATTGACCTTCAGTATCATAAAATTGTAAGAAATCAGGAAATAGTCCAGTTCCGACTACTCCCTGATTTTCAAATGTTAATATCATTCAACACCTCACATTGCTGATTCAGCTAATAAATTCTCCTCAACAACCTCTTCTTTTAAAGGATAATCCTCAACATAATGAGCTAATCCACAACTTACACAATTAATTTCGCTTCTATTTGTTTCAAAATAGAAAACTTGCCCACACGAACAATGTATTTCTCCGAACTTCATTTATATCCCCTCCCCAAATTGAATTGCAAACGATGTATCGATAACAAATTGATCCGTCTTGTGAACACCATCCACTGTATAATCTGCGGTGATTACATCATTAAGGGCAGGTGGTGAGTTAAATATAATACGTGAGAATGGTAGTCCTTTAGTCCATGATACATACGTGCCTGTTGAACCATAAAAGACTTCAAAATCACTTGAAACTAATACAAATGTTGCACTTGGAATATTGTGGGATGTTATTATTCTTTTAACCCAAATATCTTCAATGAAATCAAAAATATAAAAATAGTTTTGTCCATTTAATAACACAGTATAATTATCAATGAATGATATATTTGCAATACTTTCAATCACTCCATCATAACCCGTGTTAAGATCCCAACTAGTACCATTCCATTTGTAAATAGTCAAATACGGACTACTACTTGCTATGATTCCAATAAGTAGTCCATCACTACTAATGCGAACATCTACAGGTGTAATAGTTAAATTTACAGTTGGATTAACTCTTTTAATATAACTTGAACCATCCCAGTCATAAACCGCAAATGTAGGTGTAGCACCACTGTTCCCTAAAATGATTGATTCACCATCTTCAGATATATCAATTTTAACAACTGATCCACTTCCGAAGCTTGGAACACTTCTAGATACCCATGAAGTTCCATTAAAATAACTCAACCCAACTGAGGGACTTGAAGTGTGTGATGATATAACACTATTCCCATCACCTGATATTACTACTTTTGCCCGATATGCTAAATTAATTTGTCCATCACTTATATAATCTAAACCATTCCATCTGAACACGTATATTGCTCCACCACCACCATTATTACTACAACAAACGATGTTTCCGTCATTAGAAATTGATACAGAATTTAGACTTGAACCACCTACAAAGGTACCTCTTAAGACCCAGTCACTTAAAATCTTATCGTAGACTTTAATTGTTGTTGCACTATAAACATAAACTAAGCGTAACCCATTCTTAGACATATACATATGCTGAGGCATAGCATTATCAAAAACAGACCCTACTCTGAAACCACTTCGGTACTCATATTTTGTAAATTCACTGGTTGAAATTCCATTTTTCTTGATGACAATACTAGTCTGATTAATATTTGCAGATGGAAGATCAAATATCTTTTTATTTGTATCCCCTAATCCGATAGCAACATTAGAATAATTTTGACCAGGAAAAATATTTGTATCTGGAAGTTGAAGACTGAAAAGGTTACTAAATTCTAAAAATTTAACATGCCCATTTCCAACTGTAGTCGCAAATCTAGGTGTATTCGTTTTTCTCTGTTTATTCACAGTGTCACTAGTCCAAGTTGCGTTAGAAGTTGAACCTAATCGTGTACTGCCAAGAAAAATATCATTTAAACTGAATCCTCCTGTGGGTGCAGCTCCACCACCTATAAGATAATTTACAAGTATATTATTACTTGGCATACTTAAATACGTTAAATTTGGATTAGTATTATCAAAAGTAACAAAGACTGTAGCAAAAATCGTGATAACATCTACGTCTGTTTTAATAATAGATATAGGGTTACCTTCACTATCTTTCAATAACGAGTGAGTTACTAAATTTGTGTTTGTTGCTCCATAAGCAATACCTACTTCAGATATCGTATTACCAACAAATTCTTCTGGATTTAAAACGACTTTGCGTTTCCAAGTACTTAAAGGAATTGCTTTTATTATCTCTTCATCAACTGCTACTTTCGTACCAAGATGACTAAACAAAGTTGTTCTTATTGCAGCTAAAGTACCAGTACCGGATCCAAAATGAATATTCACAAAATACGAAGATCCACCACATAAACGAGTATACATTTGATTTAGAACTATATTAAATGAAGTAATCGATTTCTTTAACTCTCCAGTTTTAGAATCTCTAATCTCAATATCAAATCGATTGTGAATATTAACTTTATTTTTTAGATTCATAACTCTCCTTATAGTGGATTACTTCCAACTTTTGTAACTACAAAACTTATATTCGATAAGCTTAATGTTATACTTTCATTTCCGTTAAATGCACTCGAATAATACACTTGTTTTAAAACAAAGGTTGTAGGTAATGATATTATAATATTCTCAAAATCATTTCCTTCTGGTGGTACTAATTCAGGTGTAAAATCAAACACAAAACTTTCAATAGCAAATCGACTACCTTGATGTAAACTGTCTAACTCTAATAATGTTCGATCATAAGAAATATACAAATTCCCACTTGCACTGGTAAAATTATTCATATTAAAAATAATTTCTGAATTATCTATTCCAGGTTGTGTCGATAGAATCGAAAACTGCACATTTGTAAAGTCTTTAATCGTGAATGCACTTGTTACTGCAGTTAAATCAAAATCAATCTCATAATTAAATTTCAATGTTATTAGAAACTCATCTTCATTACTTGCAAATATCGGTAAAGGATAAATAGGTTCAGCCACATTAAACCAAGGATTAATAGTTAAACTCATGTATTCATCATCCGCAAATGATTCAGTATATAAAACAGGATAGACATTCATTGTAATATTGCGAATACTCGACTTTAAGTATTCATCCGGTGAAGCCATCCCCGCCCAATTCCTATGTGTAACAAACCATTTAATTGAACCAAGGCTATTTTCAACAACAAAACCCATTCGATAGTCATTGGTTATGAACATATTTAGAGAAACTGCAGTATCAGTAAATTCAGCAATTATCTGTTCATTCTCCCATTGGTATGTTGAATCAATTTGTTGGCAATAACTTCTATAATTTAATGATCCATCTGTTTTGATAAATCCAACAACAACACCTTGGTCTTTATCTCGATAAGCTGCATTCTTCCATGCTCTAATAGCTTTGACTTTATATACATCAATCGCTAATTGAAACTTAGTACTTACATCATCCCAAACTTGTGACCATAATATTCCAGTATCATCAACCCAAAAGATAAAAGGCTTTTCTGATGTAATAAGCCTCCAAAACTTACGATATCGAATCCAGTTTCCATCAAACGCAATACCAACTGAGGATCCATTACCTAGTACAAATTGATCTTTCCAACCATCCTTTAATTTATCTGGATATTCACGAATGGCTGTTTTTACAACTCCATTATCAACGTGTATTTCATAAATTCTATCCGGCGTACCATAAGGTTTTAAACGTCTACCAGCTAAACTAATATCTCCTAATCCAGTTTTAGTTCTGATCGTTTCAGTTGTGAAATACGTTGTATCCATAACAGTTGTTTTGGCACGCGCTATAGTCACACTCATTTTAGGATCATTACCATTAGATTTAGTTTGATGCTGAGACATCAACTTATTTAATAATTCAGCTGGTATATCTCTCATAACTCTCCTACTCCATTAATCAAAAATTTAAATGTTCCAAAATACAGAACACTCGTTTTATTGACTTTAGGTGTTTTCCTAATCCATTGAATTGGTTCATCAATATACCCTACATACTCATTTTCCTCACTTATTAATATAAGTTGTTCTCCATGTGCTTGTGCGCTATTTATTGCATCAAGTTGGATCTCATTAACATATATTTCAACATCAACGAATGGTTGAGGTTCACCAATTGTTTGCGTGTGAAACGTACCATCTAATAATCGATTTTTAATCTTTATTGAATCATATGATAGTGGAGTAATCTCTTGAATAAATCTCGATAAGATTACATCCACTGCGCTTTTAAGTTGCATCATTTACGTACCTCTTTACGAAGTCTATCCATTAGGATATCAACAACTGTATTCATTTGACCTTGATTATCGATCCCTTCAACACGAATTACACCAGTATGATTATGGACAACTTCCCCTTGAGAGAAAGCTGATATTGAATTATCTGCCATCGCAAATACCTGGTTATTTAGATCGCTTATTGATGACTGTAAACCTAATGCGAATCCTTCACCAGTAAAGGCACCAATCTTTTCAAATTCTTTAGATGGTGAATTGATATCAAGTGCTTGTTTTGCTGAATCGATTAAACCTCCAGCAATACCTTTAATCCCATCAAATAAGGATCCAACCATGGAACTAATTCCACTCCATAATCCGTTAATTATGTTTACCCCAACTTCAAACAAATCGATTCCAAAGAATGGTTTCATAATATAATCATTTATTAATCCAGGAATACCTCCACTTATAAACGAAATGAATACATTCTTTATCCCCTCCCAAAGCTTTGTAAATAAACTCACTCCAGCGTTCAAGAAGTTAGTAAACATAGTACCTATACTTGTAAACATATTCGAAAAGAATGTGCTTACTGTTGTCCATATTTCGCTAGCTTTAGTACTGATCCATTCCCAATTATCGACAACTAATTTACCAATTGCAATTACTGCCATTACTGCTAAAACAACTCCTCCAATAATTGGTAAAAGTCCAACAAACGCAGCTCCAGCAGTTCCAGCCATTACACCCGATATTATTCCCCATAATCCAATTAAACTCGATATAGAGCTTGCTAAAGTCCCAAAAATAACTAATATTGGTCCAACTGCAGCTACAATCGCTAATATAATTAAAATCACTCTTTTAGTTGAATCATCTAGACCTTTAAACCAATCCGTGACATCTTTTAATGTTTGCGATAATGTTTCAAATATAGGACCAAGTGCATTTTGGATTTCTTTTCCTAATTCAGCACCCGATAACGTTAGATTATTCATAGCAATCTTAGATTCATCTATTGGATCCAATGTAGATTCAAACGTAGTCGAAGTTGATCCAGCATAATCAGATAAAGCTTTAGTCATGTCATCAATTTCAAAACGACCAGTTCTTATACTTTCAGTAAACTCAACAGCAGCTTTACTTCCGAATGTTTCTGTCGCAATTTGTAGTGCTTCAGTTTCTGTTTTTGCGTTTTTTATTGCTTCAACGGATAAACTAAATTCTTCTCTTGCATCTTTTCCAGACTTTGCCCAATTCTTATTAGCTGTTTTCAAAGCAGCAAATACATTCTCGACATTCATCCCAGACTTTTCAGTCTGAGCTAAAAGTGCGATACTTTCGGCCATATCAAACCCAACAGTTCTTAGTTGTGATCCATATTGTTCATATGAAGCAAACAAACTATCAACAGATATTCCCGATTTCTGAGAAGCAGTAGTTGCGATATCTAAAAGAGTTTGATATTCAGATAATGGTTCATTCGCAGCTTGTAATGAACGAGAAACGGATGCCACTGCAGTAGTAACATCCGTATTGTTTATATTCGCAAATTCTAGAAACTTCAATGATGCAGCTTCAAGCTCATCACCTTGTAATCCAAATCGAGTTGATACTTCTCCAACTGCTTCACTTACTTCTGCAGTTTCGAATGGAAAGTTGCCATAGATTGAATCAAATACTGCAGTTAATCCTTCTAGCTCTTGGCCTGTTGCTCCAGTTTTTGTAATGATATTATCGTATGCTTCATCGATTGTTTGAAATGCAATAATAGAAGCAGCGCCAGCACCAAGAATTGGAGCTGTTATATTTCTAGACATTGACGAACCAGTCGCCTTCATCTTATCTCCGACATCATCGATTTTCTTAGCTAATTCTTTAAAATCTGCAGTGCCTTTTTCAACTTCTTTGCTTACAGATTTTAAATCAACTTCATATTTAACTAATTCTGTTTTGGCTTTTTCAATGGCTAACGTTTTCTTTTTTATTTGATTCTCATTAGCTCCTTCAGATTTAGAATAATCCTCGAGACTTCTTTCTAAACTTTTAACTTTTTCTTTTTGAGCTTCAAATTGTTTGGATAAAAACTTTTGACGATCCGCTAACTTTTCTGAAGCTTTTGTATTTTCGTCATACGCTAATGTAGCACGTTTGAATTCATTTTTATTTTTAGCTAATTCATTATTTACATCACTCAATGAACGTTTAAAATCAGCAACTCCATCTGCGGTATAGATAAGACCAACTCTCTTTAAATCACTTGATGACATGTTTGCTCCTTTCTAGTTCATTATGATAATCAACCATTTTATAAAAAGTAATAGGATCTGAGTTCCAGAATTCAGCTTCTGATAACCCCATCACATGTGCTATGTATAAGCACTTTGACCAGTCTATTTCGCTACTTTCAGTAAGTTCAATCGATCTTGGCTTTTTTTTTGAAATTTATTAACTTCATCTTGAAATGCTCCCAACAAATCAAAAAATGTATCTGATTCATCGATAGGAACTAAAGCAAGTGCATCTTCCTTACTGATTCGTTTTCCATTCGAATACATAATCGCGTAGATCATAGTTGAAATCATTTCGATTTGTTCGTTTACATCAGGTTTATCATTATCTTTATTCAAATTATGTTTCTCTTTAGCTATTAAATTTAGGGTTAATAAATTAACTTTAATTTCTAACGTTGAACCATCTTGTAGTTTAATAAATTTCATATTTTTTCCTATTGCCCTTTAAAAAAGGGTCGAGTGACCCTTACTTCTTATCCTTCTGGTGCAGGTTCAAGTGCTGTTAGCATTACCTGGTTTAAAATTGGTTTAGAGAAGAATAAATCTTCAGTTAACCACGTTGGATATGTCGCCATATCGCTTTGTACATAAACTTTAATGTTTCCACTTTCATCAAATGGCATAGCAGTAATCGTTAAAGTATCATTTTGTTCTTTAAACGAACCTTCTGATGTCTCAACACTATCCGTATTGGAAGATAACTGACATTTTGGGAACCATTCAAAACGATATTTATTGTTTTGAAGTTTAACTACTTTTCCATAACCGAAATATGGTCTTTCAGATCCAGCACCGGATAGAACTAATCCACCTGTTTCCATTGTTTCAGCTCTCATTTTAGCTAATGTTAGAGGATCAAATGCGATTACTTCTACACTAATTTCAGTAGATGCTTGATTCGATACATTTTGAATCAACTTTCCAGATGCATATATTGGAGTTGATTCAGAAGATTCATTCGTATCAACACTTTTAACTACTTCAGTCTTTTCAACATCTGTCGAGAATAACAATTGATTAATATCTGTAACAAAACAAACATATTGCGCACCGACTGACTGTTTAATATTCGGAGTCTTTTTTGTAATCATAATTTCCTTTCTAAAGACCTAAAGTCTTTATCATTGTTTCTTGGTATTTCTTCTTATTCTTTTCGTAAGTTGGATACATATGAGGTTGTTTACCTTTTTTGTAATTAAAGGCACCAAACTCAAGCATAACTCCGTAATATTTTCCCCAACCAACCGTTACTTCTTTTCTATCTTTATTGACTTTATAAGTAAAAACATCCCTAAGATGAATGTATCCAGCTCCTGGCTTGTGAATCTCTCGATATGGTTTCGGTAACTTCTTCAAATCATTTACAAATTCACTTGCTCCAGCTTCTAGTGCTTCAATCGCATTATTCGCTACATCAAGATAGTCTTTGAGTAATGATTCAAAATGATTAATTCCAACAATATAATCAACATCACTGTAATCTCTTCGCTTAGGTTTCGATGCCATTCAACAAATCCTCAATTACTTCTAATGTAAACGCGGAATGTAAGCATTTCAGATCATCCACATATTCATGTTTAACGTTTGGGAAAATCTTTAATTCACGAAGTTTACTCATTAAAAGTAATAATTTAGGATGTCTAGGTATGTCTGAGAAAAAAGAAACTTGATAAGTAACTACATCGTTGTATACTTCATCACTTGAAGTTTGAAATTCCCAATCTATTTCCCAAAAAACAATATATGGTGGTTTCACTACTGGAGGAACAACACCTTCCTTAACATTTGGAAGTATAGACTCAAGTAGAATAACAAGCTCTTGTTTAGTCATTTAGATTTTCCTCCAAAATAATACTAGACTTACTTAATGTGAATTCTAATTCTTTGAAACCATTTTGATTAATCACTGTAGTAATGTTTTGAGCTTCAAATATTTCGTTAGAAATCACAATCGCATATAATGTGTCTCTCTTTAATTCTATAAACGGAAAAACTATCATATAGACAACATCAATACCAATCTGTTTGAACTCAATTTTTGTTTTATTGTAGATGGATTTTTCACGGAAGTTCATATCGATACCAGGTTTAATATACTTGCGTTGAAACGATTCATTGGTAAATAAAACCTCATGTAATGTACATGATCCATCTGTATAGCTAGGTAATTGACTGAATACGTTTAATTTGCGTGTCAAATATTTCACCTTCATATTTCTTTTTGAATTCGTCTAAAACTCCAAAATAAGAATGTCTTGCGTACTCTTTTAAAAGTGTCCTTGCATTCAAATCAATCTCAAAATCAATATCAATGGCACCAGTACCAATCACTAGAGAATTCAAGTAATACTCACCCTCTTTTATTTTTTGTAATAGATTATCACTAGGGAATGAGCTAGGTAATTGCAAATCACTTTTAACTTCAATTAATAAGGTATCTAATTGGCTTGGTATCATTGACATGTTCTACTCCTCGATTTTCTCTTCTGTTTTAGCTTCTACAACATCTACTTCAATAGCTACATCATCAACTTTTTCTTCAACAACATCTTCTACAACTGTTTCTATTGTTTCTGTTTCGTTTTTGGTTGAATCACTTTCATTGAATTTAACAATTAAAACTTTCTTTAATTTGTTTTGTTCAGTAGATAGTTCTTCAATTCGTGATTTTTTTACCTTACTACCATCGTGAGGGAATAAATCCCCCACGTTGTAGATATGGCCAGTTTCTAGATCCTTGAATCTATAAACTACTTTATGTTTCATTAAGCGCCTTCAGTAACAGCAATAGATTTAACAGTAGGAACATATTCTTCAAGCTTAGTAACATCAAATACAAACGCACATGTATCATCTACAGCACGTCCATTACCTAAAGCTTTAAAGACGATTGCATCTAGATCATCAAGTGCTTTAACTTCTTTATATTCAGTAAGACTAAAACTATTTAAGCCCATCGTATAAGCACCAGCAATCGTAAACACTGCAACACCTTGAGGATTATTTGGAGTAGAAATAACTTCAAGATTCTTATACGAACCTACCATTTTACCTTCATCATTGTATAATGCAGGATCAACATAATTTGCTTCATCAGCAGGATTACAAATCAAATAAATCTTATCGATTTTACGTTGTCCATTATTATTTAAAGCAAGTTTTACAGGAGCTAATGTTTTAGGTTTAAAGTTTGTAATTAATGCACTAACTGGTTTAGCAGCATGCACACCATCTGTAGAACTTCCAATTAGTTTATAGATACCGATTGGAGCATCTTTTCCATCTTCGACTAAGTAACCTTCTTCGATACCATCTTCAAAAGCTTCTTGTAAAATCGCCATAAAGTATTTATCGACGAATGGCAAACCTAATTCTCTAATTGCTTTTGGTATAAGCAATAATACATGGAATTTAGAAACTTCCATATTTAACGCAGTAATAGCTGCACTTAATTCTGAAGTAATAGCCTCTGTAAGCCCACCCCATTTACCTTTACCAGTCTTCGAAGCACTAAGCCATTTCTTTACTCCAGCAGGCGCAAAGTTAATTAGTTGTAGTAATTTGGATCCAGTTTTTACATTCTCTAATGTACGATCAATAATCGTAGTAGGAATAATATCAACTTGATCAGCAGTAATCGCTTGTTTTAAACCCGACTTAAGCAAATTGTAGAATTTCGTTTCAGCTTCATTTAAAACGCGAAGATTTAACGATTTTGCAAACTGCTCATCAGAAGCAGCTTGAGCAGCTTCCATTGTAATCTTTTGAATTAATTCTTCTTGGCTAGCAGAAACGATTAAATCCATCGCTTCCAATAGTGCAGCTGGTTTATCCTCTGCGTTGTTGATGAGTGCTAAAGCTTTTTCTTTAGCTTGTTTTAATAAATCTTGTAACTTCATAGGGTTCCTTTCTTCCCATTTAAAAAAGACTTCCAAGAGTCTTTAGGTACTAAACTGTTTTTAATTGTATGAGCTTCCTTTTCAAGTTCTTTATTCTTAACCACCAACTTATAGAGAAAGTGATTTTCAAGACTTTGTTTTGGCTCATCATCAGAAACTAAAGTTGCAAATCCATACGATAATGCTTCATCCGCTGATATCCACGTTTCTTCATCCAACATTTTTTTAATTTCTTTTTCAGATAAATTACTGGATTGAAGATAAATCTCAACAGACGGTTGAGTGACTTTGTCTAGCATATCGGCTGTTTTACGCAATTCATTTGAATTGCCAGCAGTATACGTCCATGCATTGTGTATCATCAATAAACTTGAGCGTGGCATAATTCTTTGTTTACCAGCTAGAAATATAACTGATGCAGCAGAACATGCGAATCCATCATTAATCGTAATAACTTCACCCTTAAACGATTTAAGTAAGTTGTATATCCCTAAACCTTGGCTCACTTCACCACCATATGAGTTGATTCGTACAGTTAATTTTGGAGTGGTTATAGAAGCTAAATCTTGTGCAATATCGTAAGATCCAACATCTGAATCTTCCCATTTCATTGATGTGATATCACCATGTATAATCAAATCAGTATTCATACCATCTTCTGATGTCACTAATTGATAGAATTTCTTCACTTATTCTCACCTCCTTTCTCACTTGTGTAGTTTTTAGTTACATAATGTTCATTCGCCCATGGTTCATTGATTGGTTCAAGTCCACCAATTTCGCGAATATCATTATGAGAAAACCCAATTCTGAATAATGCTTCACTATCTTTACTGATATCAATTATTGAAACATGTTGAAGTTTAGTACGATCAATTCGAACTTTACTCCCATTCAAATATTCTTCTTTTGTAACGATTTTAGAATTTACTCCATCTTCAATGATTTCAATAAATGGAAGATACGCATTTGTTACAAGATCTGTCGTAGAAGTTGATTTATCTGTTTTGTTTCCAAGCATAATATCGATTGGAATATTAAAAGCTGATGCGACAGTATTAAACGCACCTTCTATAAGTTTTCTATAATCCTCGGATGTTTTAGCATTATCACCCATTAAATTGGTTAGTTCAATGTTACCTGGGATACTAATCAATGCTGGATCATCCGAAAATAGATCCTTAGCAATTAAATCTAAATACTCTTTTGTCGTAAACTTCTTTTCACCAGTTCCATCATTGCTGATGACATTTGGGTTATTACCTGGAAACTTAACTCTAATCTTCTTACTATTCTTAAGTTTGAAGTCGAGTGATGCGAAAGCAATCAATTTGCCATAATCAATGAAGAAGTTATCTATTAGTCTTGATATCTCTGATTCTCCTAATGAAAAATAAAACACATCATCCATTTTAAAATTCTTATTTAACTTATAAGACGTATCATTATTTAACGTTTTCACATAAACATTCTTAAATGTTTTAGAATAAATCACGTCATTCGATTTATCGAACTTATCCGCTAAATACAATTTTGAACCCATAATTACAACTAATGCTTCTTTATCTTTGATTAACTTTCGAATTACATCTTTCCAAAATGTAGTTCCATCAGCATTATCATTTGGTCTTATATTCAACTGGTAATAAACATTGTTTTTTATAGAATTAATCTTGCCATTAACATTCTCATAAACTTTAAACTCAAGTCTAGCGATTGCTTTTGATATTAAATCAATGCATTTCTCAACCGCTAATTCCTTAGCTGCTATTTGATTCAATTTCAAATCATATAATCCAGATGCAAAATCAATTAACTCACCGTTTCTATTTTCAATTAGAAAACTGAATAATCCCATAGATACTCCTTTCTAAATATAGATGTTAATTGGTACTAACATATCTACTTCACTCATCGCTACCATAAAGGCCATTAATGGATCATTTTTTCTTAGCTTAGGTTCAATTTTGAAATATCGTTTGTTCCCATTTCCATCGATCTGGACACCTGTGTTATTACATGACCATCGCCATAAAGCACTGTTCCCAGCGTTTATTTTATTTTCTGCGAAATTAAATTCTATGATTGGAACTACCATCGCGTTAATAGATGGCATGTTACGAATCATTCTTACTAGATTATTTGGATTATCACGATCTTCTGCTTCTAATCCATATGATTCAAATATTTTTTTAATCATTCTAAATCGATAACTATCCATAATAATTTTCAATACATAATACTTTGTCATCTCATGATAAACCCATTCAACAACTTTTTGAGCATCGATTGATGGACCATAAACTAATTCAAAATCTTGATATCCAGGTTGACCTATCATTTCAAATGGGAACTTAATATCTTTGAAGAATGGTGATCGTGTACATATCCAAGTTTTACTGATCCATACAAGTTCTCCATCTACATCAAATAAAAACCCCGCTGTTGCGAAGTCTCGTAAATCTGCAAAATCTATACCAACAATACAAGATCTATCTCTCAATTCAGGCATTGGCCTTGGAATCTTCATTTCACTATCAAGATGAGTAGTCTTTTTAATTTGTTCCCAAGATGCAATTGTTATCGCATCATCTCGTTTTGGGATATTCATTCGTTTAGTAAAAAATTCGATTCGTAAACTTGGAAACTTTTTCATTTGAATGTAATCATATTCAATCTGATCTCTTAAATCCGGTAGATATTCGATACTCGGATTAGCTTTTATCCAAGATTTTGGATTATCAGCTTCTTTATCTTCTTTAAGCCTACAGAGAAATGGAAATATTCGAATAGAATTTTCTTCACCCTTAAGTATGCTTAACGAAACATTTAGTAATTCATCTAATGCACCATCTCGAACATTACCATCGGTTGATGTAATAAATGTTCTAGCGTGAGGTATTTTACCCAAAGCTGAAGTAAATACTTTAACTTGATCAATCGTTTCATATCCATGATATTCATTGAACCAAATGGCACCAATCTTTTTTCCATCTTTTGTTTTTGCGTTCGATGTATTGAACTGAAGTTTTGATTTAGTATCTAAATTGGTTATGGTTTCTTTATTCCATTTAAACTTACCTTCAAACTGATATTCGTTTTCTTCCAACATATCGTATACTACATCGAAGCTATCATTAGCTTGTTTTTCACTATTAGCGACAATTTCTATATGATAATTTTTGATGTTATACATTGGAGTTTGTAAGAAATTTAGAAGTGGACTTAAGATACCATCTTTACCATTTCCACGTCCCATGTAGTAAAAAAACATTTTAAAATATGGGTTATTTTTAATGAAAATAAAAGGAAAGTAGTATAAAAACTTTTGAAAAGGGAATAGTTTTACGTACCATTTCTCACAATAACTAATGCAATCACGATACATCTTCTCATTAAAAACAAGATCATCTCGTTCAAAAAGTGGTAATACGATATTTTTAATTAAGAGATGTATTTCATCACTAACTTTTTCCGGGTAAGTTGAACAAAATTCAATGTAATCTTGAACTTCAGCAACTTTAGAGATAGCCATTGTTAACCTTTTCTGTCTTTTTAACCGATGGCTCAAACAAACCAAGATCGGATAATACTTTAGACATTGAAGATGTGACTTTACCTAGGTTTTGAACTGATTCATTTGATTTTAAGACTTTAATTCCATTACCATTTGTTGTCTCAATCCGAATTCCATTTTCAAGAATATCAAATTGAAGTTTCTCTTTGAGATCCCAAAGGTACATATAGTCATCAATCATGTTTTCAAAGTATTCTTTTGACTTACTAGACTCGTTTAATTGACTTAAAAGAGAGTCTCGTATGCGTTTTTTTAAGGATTTATTAATCTTGAAAGGCATATTACCCCCCCTTCTCATGTACACGCGCGGACTTTTTACGTTTAGTCTACCCCCTAGTCCGTTCCCACCATTTTTAAAAATGATGTTGAATTTAATCCGGGGGGTATTTATTAGAAATCAATTACCATCTTTCAATTGTTAGCGGTACTTTGGACTCAAACTTTTTATTTCTTTCCTCTACAACCTCATGACACATGAAGCATAATGACACTAGATTGTTTAGATCAATACATAGATTTGGATAATCTTTTAATGACTTTATATGATGCACATACTTGGCATCTTTGTATGTAACTCTTTTAATATCGAATGATGAATCCCATTCACCGGAACAACGCTTACAGTTGTAGTGATCGCGTTCAAGTGCAGTCACTCTTACTTCTTGCCACTCAATTGTTTTATAGAACTTTTTTGGATTAGGTCCTTTAATGATATCTACAAGCTGTTGTAATGTTCTTCGCATTTAGTTTTACCAATAAAAAAAGGACACGTGTGTCCTCTACCTAACTTCTTCATCCTATCACAATTTATCATTTTTTAGTTGACCAGTCAATAAACCTAATTAGCGAATACACCATTTATCTAAAATTAAATATCCTTCACGTATTAACTCTTTAACATCTACCTTATCATATGAACTCATATTATCAAGTCTATCAAGATTATCTAGATCATCATCAGATAAGTTATCATGTTGCTTTCGATACTCTCGATACTTTTGATAATCAAATCTAATACAATTACTTATTACAACTTTATTCATTTAACAATTCAACTTTTTTAATTGATAATACAAAGCATAATACATCTTTGTCTGCACCCCATTCTTCTTTTCCGTAAGTATAATCACACCGAACTAAACATTTTAATGTTGGTGATTTAGAACTATACCCATTTCTTAATAAAACTTCAAAGACTTGACCACCACCTACACCAAACTTTGCAAATCTTACTCCATAATATTTATTAAAATTTCTATATTCTTCCTTTTTTTCACCACTTAAAATCATATCAAACCATTTCTTTTTAATTGGTAGGGTTAACACATTTGCTCCTTTAGTAGTATTCTTTTTATTTCGTTAGTAAAGTCTAATTCATTCATATTCGCTAATTCGCGAAAATCAATCTGTTTAATAGTGTTTGCTTTTTCGATAGATTGTAACAAAGATAATTTTTCATAACCGTCATTTTTAATAATTTCTAAATATTCAGCTCTATCAATAATGTATCTTTTTAATTCTTTATTAGGCTCAGATATATTCCAACCTATCATTGTTTCTTTTATCACTTACATTACTCCTTTACTGTTCTACAAAGATTATTTAAAAATTCAGGATTGTCATATATATTGCCTAATCTTATGGCATAATCCTCTGTTGGTCCTAATGGCATTGGTAATGGTAGTCTTGGACTTTTAACATAGAAACCTAAATTGATCATAAACTCTTCATCATATGGACAATACATTTCATACTTTCCATATTTAATTTCAGCAATAGTACCATCTAACAGTTCGATAATGTCGCCACTATATAATTTGTGATTCTCTTTGTCAGTCTTTGTAGTAAATAATCCAATAGTTTCCTGATCTATTTCAAACACACAACCATTTTGAGAAATGCAATGTCTTTCTATTCCGGTTAAGAAGTACCAACCAGCACTTGGTTCTGAATTAGTCGATTCATCCGTTATAGGAGTTTTGAAATATTGACCATAAATCCAATTTACGTTACAAGCTTTTTGTTTACCACGATATTCTATATTTTCCATATTATTGGTTCATCCTTTTTACAAACTGATCTATCTCATCGTCAATTGCTTTGTACATGTATTGTTTTGATAAATCATGTTTTAACTCAACGTCTTTAGAATTAATCTTCTTAATGTAAATATCTATAACAAATTGTTTAACATCAACTGGAAACACTGAACACTCATCTATGAACTTATTAACAATGAACAACTTATACTCATGATTAGTAAGTTCAAGTAAATAGAAATCTTCTTTATCCATATTGCTAATAATCATTTTCTCTCTTGAAACTGGATTTTGTGGTATTTTTGCGAATGATCCACCAATCTTTACTTTCATGTTTCGAATAACAGTTAGATTATCTTGATCTATTTTGATTCCTTTTTTTATCATATGATAATTAATCAAAGCATCTTTAATATCTGTTTTAATCATTTAAGTCGACCTATGAACACCTTGGCTTAATTGTTCAAGAGTGTATCCTTTTTTAGTCCAAGTGTCTAAGCAAGCTTCCATATAATTTAAACTTAATTTTCTATATACGATTGCTTCAATTAACGAATACTTAATTTTTTTGAATCCATGTGCATTGAATAATTCAGTAAATTTCTTAGATTCAGAAACAGATAACGTTCGCTTAAATTCATTCTCAATTATTCCAAACATTTCTTCATAGGTTTCACTTGGAGGAATTGGATCTTCACTATATTCTTCTATTAAACTAAATTCTTTATCTTTATCTAGTTCTTTATCTAGTTCTTGTTCTTTATCTTCCTCTACTGCGTTATTTTCCGTTACGAGTAACGTTACCGTAACGTTACTATTTGCAATCAATCTTTGTTTTTCCCTGTGTTTCTCTTGTCTTTTACGATTTTGAATACCAATTTTTTGAAGCTTATCTAATTCTTGATATTCTTCCCAGTTTTTAATAAAAATGATTTGATCAAAACGTTCAATCATTTTAAATTTTTCTAATGTCATAAGAGCAATCTTGACAAAATCTAACGTAAAATCAAAGTCATCGGATAAATCTTCTTCAGTATACGGAATATCACTTGTATAGAATAAAGCACCGTTTTGATTAGACTCTCCAGCTCTTGCAAGTAGAAATACCCAAAGCAGCACAATATCATTACCACCAGGCAACTTACGTATTCGTTTAATTTTACGATTATCCGGAAGAGTAACGTCCATCTTAATCCACTTAACATCAGCCATGACTCACCTCAGGCACATCTAATTGCGCACTAATCTCTTTTAACATCTCGATTCCTTCAGGAGTAAACATATGTCTTTTCGTGACAAGGATTGTATCGATAAATGCTTTTTTACTTCTATCCGAATGTTTCATAGCTCCAACATGTGGTTTGATTGATGTACAAATATCACATAGATCTATTTCTTCTCTTAATCCATTCGGTCTTAATACAATTACCTGGTCACGCATTTATTTTTCTCCCTTCTAAAATGTAAGAACCATCTTTTAATTCTCGTACAGTACATTCATATCCAAATTCACGAAGTTCATTTAGAACATGTGCCTCACGTCCTTTAAACTTCTTCTTAGGAATCAACGCATTTCCCTTTTCTTGGATATTAAGAAATACATAGGCTTCTACATGCTTTGTATGGTGATTACAGAGCTTTTCGATAATAACTGGATTATTCATATAGGTATTCATTTTGTCTTGTGATTTCAATCGTATGGACTCTAACGCAGTGGTTAATATTTCCCAATTAGATTTCGTTATTGAATAGGATCCATTTCGATATTTCTCAATGACTGACTTTAACATCTTTGCATGTGTAGCTAATTCTTTATCACTGATGTTATTTTTAGTCATTTCTTCATTCAAGATACCTCGACGATCAATACGTCTTTGAATTTCTTCATCAGATAAAACGATTGGACCTCTCGGTTTATTACGATGATCTACAATTTCATGAATGACAGTTAATAACTTATCCTGGATGGTTTGAGTCAAAACTTTATTCCCTCTTCGATAGGCCACAATCAATCCAACATTCTTACCTAGAATCTCAGCTAACTCACCATTCGTTATCTCACATTCTTTCATCTTCTCAATCAATTCAATCCTAAAATGTTCGCGTTGATTCTTCTCTTCTTCTGAAACATTATGATTCATAAATTTTGCTCCTGGAATGGTCTAAAACTGCTCTAAAATGTTTGGTCAATAACCTTATATTATCGGTGATTCTTAAATCGCTTAAATCTCTTGATTTTATAAGGCTTTTTAGATGATTTCTTGATAACAATAGTTTTTGATAAAATCGACCTACTTTTTTCACTGTTTCTTATCATTTTCCCAAGCTCATCAAACATAAATCCTATGTCCATCAAGGATGTGGTAATTGGCTTTAATAATTGTTCAAGTGACATACATAATTTGGATATCGAAGTACGATTAATACCATATTGTTCATCAAGAAACTTCTCTATATCAGATTGATTTAAATCTTTACTAAACTTCTTTATTTGATCGTAAAAGTCATTTTTATTTGAACCATGACCAATAACTGAAACATTACATTTTTTAGAATCCATATCTTGGACCAGGTAATCGAATTGCTATACCATTCTCTAATAATTTTGTTAATGAGTCATTTGATGGTTGTTGTGATTTAGATCGTAATTCTAATTCCTTTTTAATACGATCGTATTCACCTGTCTTTAAAAGAAAGTAAGTATCTTTATTTTCATCAGTCCATATTTTTTCTTTTTGAAATTCTTTAGTAAAGTGACTGATTTTATTAATATTCAGTAAAATAATAGTGCCATCATGATTTTCAAATTCTATAAAATCCATTACTTTGTAACCTCCTTTAAATCGAATAATCTTAACTTTTCATAGTTATTATTCTTTGGTTTAACATGCCTGGTTCTATATGGTATTTCCGCAAAGATATCCATATAGTCTTTTTCTTCGCATTGACATAAAACCCAATTCTTGCACTTAGTTTGTCTATTGGCTTGATCATAACTTATGATTTTGCCAGTTAACCCACATTCAAGTTCAGCATCACCATGCGGATTTGCATTCCAACAAAATCTACATCTAGGCATTAGTCTTCATCCTTTTTAAGCTCTTTAATCCATGTAGCAATTTCTCGTTTTATTTCTAATAACATTTCAATCGCTTGTTTTTTAGTTAAACTTTGTCTTGTAAATTGAATTGCTTTTGTTTGTAATTCACCAGCAACATCATACTTTGTCATTTTCTACCTCATAATCTCTTGCCACAATCAGAACAATATTTTGGAAACTTGTAGTATTTTCTTCCACAATATGAACATTCAAGAGTTTTAACTACTTTGATTGATATGAGAAATGTATATATAACGGTTAGTATTCTAAACAAATAAAATCTAAGCTTATTTTTTAATATCGCATATTTATAGTTTTTCATTTTCACCTTCATAGTCGACGAAGCAACCACAACCTCCTATTTCATCAAATAGATCTAATCTACAATTTTTCTTCATTTGATTTTTAATATCTTTAAGGCTCGTATTCTTTAAGATTGATGGAGTATTGTCAATTGTTGGAAAGTGAATCCAAGGTTTGTATGTATACCCACTTTCATACCATTTGATCATTTCTTCTTCGTTAATCTTAAGTAGATGTTGAGCCATAGCCCAATAATCTCCGTGCTCTTCTATTCTCATCTGATGATATGAACCAACATATCTAGACAATGTATGTTCAATCATCATTAACTCTTCAAATGTTTTACGGTCTTCATTAAATAACAACTTATAATGACCTTTACCAGCTTTCACACATCGGCCTTTGCAATTGTTATGAGTGAATCCCATTAAGTACATACGTGGTTTAGCAATCTTATAAATTTCCAGTAATATATCGATATCAATAAATTCTTTTACTAAAGGAAACTGAGTTTCAAATGGCAACCAATTGTCTCTAATAGCTTTAACACGATGCGATTCAGTGAAATCTATTCCAAAATACATGATTGCATCTTTTGTAAACTCTTCATTCTTTAAGTACTGCTTATTTATCCATTTTTCGATAGGAGGTTTAATTCCTTTTTTGATAAAGTTACTTGCGACTTTCATTTTTAGAATGGTTGAACAGTTACCCATTCGGCTATTGAATATGATCCTTTGTTTAATCATCAACATTACTGGATCTATACCAAGACAATGCATTAATAGTGGAAGCTTCAGCTTATCGCTTGCTTCATAAATAAATCGATATAAGTCTTCATCTTCCCAAAGCGTATCTGTAAAATAAAGAACTATATTATCTTCAGGATGATTATCTTTTAATATATGAGCTACTGCGAAACTTGATAAACCTCCACTAAAGAAAATTATTCTATTTTCCATTTGCATTTCTTCTCTTAGAATTTGCTGTAATCTCAATTTCTGCAATTATTGATCCTAATTTTGTAAGTTCAGGTTCTTTAAAAAATAGGTTTCTTTTACTCATAACTGCTGTTTGTCCATAAGTCATAAGCGCGAGATTATTAATATCTAAGTTGTTCTTGTTACCATCAAGAAAAACTATTCGATGTTTAGTTGGTATAGATCCATTATGCTGTTCCCATATCAATCTATGTTTTAATACCCAATTTTTATTTTGACTACCATCTTGGATTTTTACTTCATGATAACCATCTCGATTAATTCTCTCAGTCCCAACCGGTAATCTATTTGGTGAGAAATCACCTTTTTTAAACTGAGTTTCAGCCATTCTTCCAATAGTTTGTAACTTCATACCTTTATTCCAAGATTGTTGACCTCTTACAAACTGTCCTCTTCCAAATCCAGTTTTAATTCCTTTTTTAACTTTAATATTTGTTACACTTTGTTCGTTTATGTTGAACATCCACTTATTATTAATCAACTCAGCTATCTGCTTATCTGTATAAATAGAAACGTTTTGTCGGATAAATTCAATTATTTCTGATGTGAACTTAATTAATCCACCTTTGGGAACTCCAGTTCTTAATTTATGATTTGTAAGATATGATTTAATTGCAGTTGAACTTATATCAGTTCCAAATTCTTTATTAAACAAATCTCTTAATTCAATGACTCTTCTTCCTTTATATTGATCATTAATAAACGAATGTTGCTCTTTGGTATACCTTCTTGGCATTCTACTTATTTCCAAGTTTTAATATCTCAGGGATATCATCTTTTGTTGTTGAACCATAATATTCATCTTTATGTTTTTGAGCATCTAGCATTACTTCCGCATTATTAATAATGTTTGTTGCTACTTGAGATATGGCTTTAGAACGTTTCAATTCTATTTCAAGCGCTTCGCCTGTGAGTTCTTCATCATTCAAACGTTCTAACTGTTCGAATAAATGATCATTAAGATTTATTAATCTATTTTTCATTTTTCTTACCTTTTAAATCGTTAATATAATTCATAAGTCTATTTAATTTGTATATCTTTAAATCGACGGTTAGATCTTCGATATTGAATACTTGTATAATTTGTTCTAGCATTATCCAAACATCTGCTGCTTCTTCAGCTATCTTCGCGAAATCGCCTTTCCCTCTTTTAAACTTTATTATTTCTTTAATTAATTCAGACATTTCTTCAATAGCTACATCAAGTTGTGAATCAACTCCAAACATTTCAAGTGCAGATCTATAAATCTCATTCCTATTAAGTTCAACATCTTTCTTCGTTAATTCTTCTATATTACTCACTCGTTATCTCCTTTTTAAATGGATAATTTGGGGAGTTTTCACTCCCCATAACCATTACCCTACAACAACAACTCCTGCTCCAATTTCTTCATCAAACTCATTAACTAAGTAATCAGTCACAACAACTTGGCAATCATGTTTCCATCTTCCACCTGCTGCATCAAACAATGCTACTAATCCATTTTTATCAATTCTTAATAGGAATAGTTGTTCTGGTTGTTTAACCTCGTAGAACGTACGAATTGGAGTCAACTTAACTAATGGAGGAAGCTGCACTGTTGTCTTAATACCTTGAGTGACAGTCATTTTTTGAGTCACTCCATCATCATCTAGTGAGATTGAAGTATCATTAGATAACTTACTGATTAATGCGATTAATTGTGATTTATTGATTGATTCTTCAAAACAAGTTTGTAATTGAATAATCATTTCCTCAACAGTAATAAAGCGATCAAACTTTATCTCAGGAGTTTGAGCTTCAGCGACATATAATGTTTCGCGTTCCTTATTTACATCAAGCGATGATAAGACAACAACTCTCTTTTCTGAAACAATAATTCGTAGCGGTAACACAACATCATCCTTATCGATTTCTTTTTGCTTTAGATTACTAACGAGAGATAGTAAAGACTTAACTACTACTTCTCTTCGTTTTGGAATATACTCATCAACACGAGTTAAGTCCTTATCGACATACTCACGTCCATGGATTACAACATGATTTACTTTTCGTGATTCATCGAATAAATCTAATAATTGTAGTATTGCTTCTTTTATCATTTGTTTTACCTACGCTAGTTAGCGCCTTTCTCTGTAACAACATCTTCTTGATCAATCACTGAATATGCACTCATTCCAATTACAAATACTTCTTGTTCTTGAACATTACCGAAGATATCGAATTGCCCTGGAGCGACTGGTGTAACTTCTTTTAGAATGTTGAATACTTCGCCTGTCTTCTTATCAGTTTCTTTAACATTGAATAATGTTGTGGATGTTGGAGCGGTTGGTTCAACTTTTGATTTCACTTGGGAAATCATAGTTATTTGCGAACGATCTGCACTTGGTGTAAATGATAGTCTGATATCAATCACTCTCTTTTTAGTAGGATCCGTATTGATATCGTTAATATTGGCCACAATCTTTTCTAACTCATAATCCGCAAGCTTCATAATTTGATTGCGACCAGCTTCTAAAATGCTTTTCTTCTTTTGTTGTGTCATAGTGTTTCCTTTCTCGGTGACAAACATGCATTGTTATGGTATGTACTTTTTCAAACCCTTACCCCCTTGTTATGTTGTGAATATCGATAATTGAGCTATTGGAACTAATTCAGGATTAGTTGTTTTCACGATAGCTGCAATCGTTGATATCATTGTTTCGTAGTTTGGTATGGTTGATGAGATACCCAATTTATATAATTCAGAATGATCCATTTTGAACTCACCATTCTCTGAAACTTTAATCGCGATAAACTGTTTTCTTCCATAATTTGACGTAACACATTCTTTTCCGAAGATATTACTTCGATGAAATCTTAAGAGTGGGAACTCAACATTTAACTTTTGATATAATTCTTGTAAACTCATTATTTAGACCTCATATTTTCCATTTTTTTGCGTTTATTTTCTTTACTTGTTTGTAGATATATCGCAGTTGTTTTAATATCTAAGTGTCTTAGAATATCCTTTAAATCAGCTAAACTTCCTCCACCTTCTATCCAATTAAGTGCGAATAGATGTCTAACGTTATGAGGATAAACAATCGATTTATTCACTCTTGCTCGGCCTGCTATCTTCTTAAGTCGATATCGTATTTGACGATCATTTAAATCGAAGATTGGCCCACTCTTGATTCGCTTATCTTTTGCGTAATTAACTAATCTTCGTTTCAGTTGTTGAGTGAGAATGATGTCACCCATCTTCCCTTTGTTGTTTACTTCGATATAGAATGATTTGAGATTCTCAACTGTAAAGAATGTTAATTCACTGATACGTATTCCGGTTGTTACCAATACTTCTAATACCAGGTATATGTCTTCATATCCCATGGCTTTTGCATAGCGTTGTAATCGCGCAAAGTCTTTATTGGACAAGACTGTTTCCAAACTACTTTTTGTTTGAGTTTTGAACTTCTTAACTACCATTTTTTCGAGTTTTAACCATCGAAGATACTTATTAACTGATATAATGATTTGATTTAACGACGATGATTTATAGCCCTCTGCAGATATCTTTTCTTTGAATGAAATGACATCTTCTTTTGTAATTGGATTATTGTGTTTAATCGATTCTATGAACATTTCAATGTTTCTTTTGTATGCATGAACTGTGTTTTTAGCCTTTTCGTCATTTCTTAATTCGTCGACGAAAACGGATAACTCATCCTTTAACTGTTTTCGATTCATTTTTTTGATTATCTTTATTGATCAGTCTTGATTAAGACTTGTCCAATTACTTTCCCAATAACATTCTTTGTTGCGAATATATCGTAACGTTGTAAGAATTCATCAAACATACCGTAACAAGCTCCACAAACATCCAATACAATTGCTGGATACTCTTTATCATTTAATCGAATAGTAAACTCATCGAATAATTCATGACTGTTATATCCTTCAACAATGCCTCTTGGTAGTCGAATCATGTTCGCGGTTGCGATGACAACTTTTCCATCATAGGTGAACATATTCTCTTCATTTATTTCGAAGTCTTTTATTTGTAAACCGGATGCGGTAGTAATTCCACTTGATCCATCTCCTAAATGATAATTAGTGAAATAGACATCTACTTTTCGATATTCTTCAAGATACGTCTTGTTTATGTCTTCGCCAGAATGATTATCGATTTCTTTAGCTTGTGGTCTAATTAACAATGAATATTCATCTCTTCGAATACTCAAGTCATTTGAATACCAAGAGTAATAACAAAGAAATAGAATAGTCATAATTATTAAGAAGCTTATTTTTATTTCTTTTTTAAATCTTCGTTTTTTCATCATTTACCTCTTTTAGGTTTCGATCTAAATCATTCAAATGAGAATTAATCTTCAGTATTTTCTCAGCATGAGTTAATACTTTGCTATTAACGGTAGAACGTATAAGTGCGATAGCTACGATATGATCAACTAATCTTTTTGCATCTTTTATAAGTTCCATAATTAAGCTTTTTCTATCGTTGGAAGAATTCCATGTTTTTTCAGAAAATCGTATAGGAACATTCTTCCTTTTTGAGTCCACTGAGTATGCATAGATACCTCTCTACGACCATCTGTACGTGTAATTGGAACACTTATGGATGATGTATAACCTTTCGCTTGATAGTCTGCATATAATAACCACTGTCCATTTTGTAAGAATTGAATTTTGTGATTATGAAGAATTACATTAAACTTAACTGCAGACATACCGTAATCCTTTGCAATTTGAGTTATTGTGACTAATTTCTTTCCATTAATGATTTGATCTAAATATTCAACTTTAGGCTTTAACTCACCTATAATTTGATTCTTTATATTTAATTCATTTTTGAAATCGGATAATGCCTGGATGATTCCTAAAATATAGTTTGGATCCTTTAAGGTTTTGGCCATCACTTCTTCAGTAATGTATGCACCTTGTTTACGAATTGATGGAAGTACTTCACTTGTTACCCAACGTTTGAACTGTTTAGCAGCTGGGAGTTGAGATTTCAAGATTAAGCTATATAATCCAGATTCATTGATGGCAATCATTGTTTGATTTCTACCGATGGTGTCACGAATCGTTACGTCATCTTTATCTTCTGAATCTATGTGATCAACAATTGCCTTACGAGAATTTGAATATCCAAGTACTTCAGCAACATCCTTTCCAACAAACCAAGGTTGATTATCTTTTACTACAGTTCGTATTTGTTTATGATCAAATTCAAATATTTGTAAATCATTCATTTTATGTATTGCCTTTCTTTGTTATGATGAAATTAGTAACTAACTGGGGAGGGGGTGAAATAATGATTCTAAGAACATGCCCTAATTGCAAAACAGAAGCAGAGAATGATGATGCAGCATACTGTTTTGCATGTGGAACATTTTTGATTAATTTCTGTAGTGATAAGAATTGTCTATTAA